>Ga0209770_10000099_pt1 | contig 51431 bp, 44 predicted proteins | sample LauGreSu1BDMLBDD_2_FD_187572 | JGI IMG/M metagenome (GOLD analysis project Ga0209770, IMG submission 187572) | Freshwater lake microbial communities from Lake Michigan, USA - Su13.BD.MLB.DD (SPAdes) (version 2) | ecosystem: Environmental > Aquatic > Freshwater > Lake | place: Lake Michigan, USA... | reverse complement strand
ATATAGTCCCATATTTCATATAATTATCCTTCTTGTCGTCATTTAATATGCTGTTTTCCGTTTTGTATTTCTCCCACTCTTCTTCGGTTTTTACAAACTCTATATTATTTTCTTCATTATGTTTAATCTTATTATAATGAGCGTTCATTCCTGTTTCTTTTGAAATAATGTATGGCGGGTCTGTTAGTATCAAATCCACAGAACCATCTAGAATAGTTGATAAATATTCTAAGCCATCTATGTTTTTAATTTCAAAAACTTCAGAGCTTTCCGCCATTATATCTATATCTATATCTATAATAATCAATAGTATTATAAATATTAAAGAGAATCAATTTTTAATCCCTCCAATTTATTTCCAGATATTACATAATCAATAAAGTTAAAAAATATATAATAAGCTATGCTATGTTATGCTACGCATTCTACAATTGTCTTCGTTTCTATATAGAGAGTGTGATAGCGTATCTCTTGGTGTATCTTGGTTCCTTTTGGCTATTCTCTATAATTATTATAAATATAAGGATATTACCTTAGCAGTTCTTGAGACACAGGAATATTCATATTTTTTCAATTTTAATTTTCAATTTTTATAAATATCTAGTTGCTTTTAGATACACCACAATATCTATATAATAATAATGAAATATATAAAAATTGACGATGTACAAATACCTATTATTACAAAGCCTGCATAGAAAACCGGATAAGCCTTAAATAACTAATTGATAACAGCGCGAGCTTGGTATGACCTCAATTTCTCTTATGGATATTATTGACACCGAAGCTTCGCTGGGCGAAAAGATATTCGGCGATAACAAAGCATATACTATAGTGTGCATCAACAATACTTGTTTGGCATTTAATAAAATCACAAAGGAAGATATAGCGAAGCGCCGTGGAGAATATTATTGCGAGCATATTCCTAAAAAAATTGAAGAAGCTATGAAAATGTTTACTTATTCGGAGCTTGGGATTACAACTAAAAAATATATGAAACTTATCCCCATTAAATATCGCAACAATTATATGAACTTTTCTAATATGGATAGAGAACATTATCTATCTATATATGAATCAACTATAGATGCTCTTGGAGAGAAAATAAATAATAGCATTTATCACGAGAATATTCTTAGGCAAATGATAAAACAATTCAAACATTATATTATACTTAGTAATAATAATAATTATATATGGTACGGATTATATGGTAATCTTTATAAAAAAATGATGATAGAGCACTATGTATTTATAATATCTAAAATGAATTATGTATTGAAGAAAAAAGATTTTGAAGGCGAAGAACATCTTATTGGAATGTTGCAACATCTATTCACAGAAGAACTCATAGAAATCATAGAGTAGCGAATCTATATCTATAATCCCAAGTATTTATTTAGATATTTTTCTAATTTCCTATTTAATCTGCTATTAAATCCTTCAAAATTTCTCGTATATTTATAATCTCTTTCCTCTTCAATATCAGTACTAATATCCTCAAAGAAACTCCTTATATAGTTAGGATACGTTTCCTCTTTCTCTTCTATCTCTTGGATTATCTTATCTAATATTTTTATAGGATTCTCTTTCCATAGCTTCTCGTCTTTTTTAATCAACAAATCATAATAATTGTATATATCGCCGTGATTATCTTGGTAATGACTGTATAACGCGTGATATATTTCTTTTTTCAATTCATCTCGTAGCATTTTATCCCATTTCCATACAATTTTAATATAACTATTATCATCTAGCAAGAAGCAATATGTAATAATCTCCTTATTATCATATCTATCCTTGTCATTTTCAAAGTCCGGATTATATATAAGGAATCTCTCAAATAATATCTCTATCATTATATCCCAAAAGTTCAATTGAGATATATTGGATTTGAGTATAATATGAATCACAGAATCCTTGTTATTTCCTATGATTGGAAAGTTGCTCTTGTATATTGAGAAATAATTGTGCGAGCTTTTTAATCTAATATATTTGAAGATGTTCCATTTAACATTTTTATACTTCTTAATACTGCATTTATTTACGATATTGCGAATATTTGTAATACTATTGAATAATTCCTGTTCCTTATTATCCGCGTTATCCTTGTTATGAAAGAAGTCTGTAATATTATACAAGTCCATAGGTGTTATCCCTGAATATCTTTTGGACACGAACAATTCTATTAAATATGCCAAAATTATTGATTCGTATACCGACAATTCACCCAGCTTATCGCATTTTATCTTATCCTGAACCTTCTTAATAGCCTTGTAGATTATATCGTGATAATGGATATAAAAGGCCTTATCTGATATTTTGCATAATGGTATGTTTTCAAGGCTTTGTACTTTATTTTTATAACTATCCAAATATTCCCAGAAATCATACACTCCGTATGATACTATTCTTTTACCTGATATTATCCTAAGTATTACGAATAAATGCGAATTACTATCAACGGCCGTAGCCTCCTTTTTCTTAATAATATTTATAACAATATTATAATAATATGTTAGGTATTTGATACAATGATATCCCCAATCAACTCCTTCAACCCTTTTCTGCGTTTTTAAGCCTATCTTCCATTCTTCTATAATGCTGTTATAAGTTATATTATTCGCCTCCAATATTTTTATTATTCTGTCCTTGCTAACTATATCCTGGATTTTTTCCAATCTTATATTTTTTGATATCGGCGGAATATTGCAGTCATATCCGCATTTTATAAACAGCTTGTGGATATCATCTTTATTTTTATTCAAATCAAAGTAGATTTGTTTTTTAGCTCTCGTCAAAGCTACGTGGATATACGAATCATAAACCAATCCCTTCTCCTTATTACTTAGAAGTTTCAGAGATGATTCGGTTAATGATAATACAAATACTACATTTCTTCCGTCGCCCTTAGAAGAGCGAATAGACATAATACGCGTCGCCTCTATTGAATCCTTCGTGTTTATTACAGCACCTTCAGTATGCTTGTGTAAATACGCATATCTCGTATATTTTTTATCATATTTTTTAACCCAATAATCTTGTATTTTAGATTCTAGCTCTGAAGCTATAGTATTTGATTTCATAATCGGGAATATAATTAGAAAGTCATTAGGCAAGTACCCGTTCGTCTCTACTTCGTAATTGTAATAGCCCATAATTTTATTACAGTAGATAGTGATTTTTTCGGCCATCATTTTATCATCACCATAAATCCTTGGCAGGTCTTCCATAATTTTTATAGGCTCAGTATTTACCGTTTTAACTATATCATCGTCGCAAACAATAGGCGGCAAGTCGTGTTTTTTAAATGCACACAATCTATTGATTTCGGCTTCCATATTAGAAACCTTGATGCGCCTGTTAATATTCACAGGTTCGCGGATATCTATTCGTATATTAGGTAGCCCCTCGCTTACTACGCTCGTTAAAAAATTGTTAGGATATTCCAGAGATTGCAATTTATCACCTACGACATTTACATAACACCCTGTATCATAAATTATCTTAGAAATAGCGTATAAATAATTTACGGGCAAATCTTGAACTTCGTCTATCCATATCTCCGTCTCCTTGCTCAGCTGTATATATTGCCCGGCATATCTCATATATCCGTTCTTGATTTTTGTAGCCCCTTTCTCGGCGATGTTATCAACTATTCCCGAGAAATAATTTGCCCCACTCTCTTTGGAATTGGCGAGATTAAAGCAGAATGAATCTATCGTTCCTATAATAACAGTACATTCTCTACGGGAACTGGATTTTTTATTAACATATTTGATTACATAGTGCTTCTCGGTATTTTCCTCCGTATCATTTATAATATTTTCTATATGAAACACATTTTCCCCATTCGCATATCTGCTCTTTTGGTCTTGTAATTCCTCGTAAATCACCGTTTTTGCGGAATGCTGTTTTGTAAGAATAATATATGTCGTCTTATCAATATTATCACAGATAGATTTCCAGATTCCATATGTTTTGCCATTTCCCGCGCCCTGCTGATGGACGCTCAAAACCGATTTAATAGTATTATCGTCATCCCAGAAATCCCATATATTATCTGGTTTCATTTGTAAAAACCGTATCGTCTCATTTAATGTCTTGTACTCCTTTATTTCTATCATACTGCTCTTTATCTTTTTGAGTTCTATTTTGAATATCTTGTCGGCTATTTCAACAAGAATATACTCGTATGTTTTATTAAACGATTTGTATTTCCAATCATCCGTAAATATTAGTAGGAAATTATTGGAAGACAATTTATCTAATGTTATCCCAGTATTACCGTCAAGCAACCATATGATTTCTTTGCCAAACTTATTCCAATCATTAAATCTCTTAGTAATATCTTCCTCTGATATGTATGAATACTGAATCTCTAATGTCTGCTTATTATTCAATAGGATATCTGCTCTCCTACAAGTATTACTATTACTATTGCTGGGGGCACATAAAAATTTAACTTCGCGCATATCTTGCGGAAATAACCCCTCCATTTTATTATGCCATAACCCGGGCATTCATATAATAATATTTGATACTTATTATTTATATCAATATTATCATTTTTTACTACCAATATCTATGGTGCCTGTCTATAAAATAAAAAATAAAAAATTGATTTAATATATTGTTAGTAATTACCATAGCCATTAGAGACTCTCGGATACTCGCAAATACCCATAGAATATGTCTAACATTATTGATGTAATAAATACTGAGGAGGCTATTGGGCGTAAGATGATGATTGGCGGAGACAATATCAAGCAGATGGCGATATTGAGTGGTGTATCTAAGCAATTTAATAGGATTGTTAAGAATGATATGGAGACGCATCGTAATAAATATATCAAAAGGCAAATCCTCAAGAAGATTGATGTAATTATAACAAACAAGATGTATTCTATGATAAAAAATCAAGGTAATAGAAGGAATATTTACAAAACTCTTGAAGAATACGACGAGGATTTGCACGAACTCGCGAAACAAATATATGTCAAGATATACGATGATATTATCAGCGATCTTAATATGGTTTATCGCGAATATATATTTGATGGAAGTATAACGAATAGCTGCTATGAAGCATATCTATTTGGTATAATGGAAAAAGAATATTCAAAGCTTATCGAATACCTTGAAAAAGATTTTGAGATACCACAGATACCACAGATACCACAGATATCTAAGATATTCATATAAAGATTATAATATCAATAATATTAATAATGCTTATTCCTATGATATTCAGTACTTTTCCAGAGTGTATTCCCGAAAAGGGCATATTACATGTTGGTGCTCATATGTGCGAAGAGAGAGCCTTATATAACAGTATAAATGTTGGTGATAATGACATATTATGGATTGAAGCTATCTGCGAAACTGTAACATATGTAAAAACGGTTAATGATAATATTAATATAATTCAATCGGTTATAACTGACAAAGACGATGAAAATATTAACTTTATGATAACTAACAATACAGAATCATCTTCTATTTTTAATTTTGGAACACATGCCATAGAACATCCACAAATCTTTGAAATAGAAAGGCGTCAATTAAAATCAATAACACTAAATACGCTCTTTGAGCGAAATAATATATCATATGATAGATATGATTTTATTAAAATAGATATTCAAGGAGCCGAATTGAAGGCTCTCAAAGGAGCTGTCTGCATTCTACCGTATATCAAAGCAATATATACGCAAGTTAATGTAAATATGCTTTATGAAGGCACCGGGCTCATGACAGAATTAGACGAATATCTCGCTACTTTTAATTTCAAAAGAGTTATGACAATTATGACGCAACACGGTAATGGTGAATCATTATACATCAAAAATTATGATAAAAATGGTCCCATAGCAGGTAACTTCATAGATATAAATGAAGAATCCTTACCCGTCGTAAATTATAGTCCTACTAACGGTCCTCCTCCTGAAGTAACTTCATAGATATAAATGATATAGACACATAGATGAAAGATACCACAGATATCCCGAATATTAATATAAAGATTGTAATATCAATAATACTAAAATACTAATATTACTATGCTTATTCCTACGATTTTTAATACTTTCCCGGAGTGTATTCCAGAAAAGGGCATATTACACATCGGCGCCCATATGTGCGAAGAGAGAGCTCTTTATAATACTATAAATATAGGGGATACTGACACATTATGGATTGAAGCTATTGGAGAAATTGTCGGATATGTAAAAAAAATTAATGAAAATATCAATATAGTTCAGGCTGTTATAACAGATAAGGATGACGAAGAATTGAGCTTTATGATAACTAACAATAAAGAATCGTCTTCTATTTTTAATTTTGGAACACACGCTATAGAACATCCGCAAGTCTTTGAAATAGAAAGACACCGATTAAAATCAATAACACTAAATACACTCTTTGAGCGAAATAATATACCACGCGATAGATATGATTTTATTAACATAGATATCCAAGGAGCCGAATTAAAGGCTCTCAAAGGAGCTGCGTGCATTCTTCCGCATATCAAAGCGATATATGCAGAAGTTAATGAAAAGATGCTTTACGAAGGCGCGGGGCTCTTGCCAGAATTAGACGAATATCTCGCGACCTTTAATTTCAAAAGAGTTATCACAAATATGACACAGCACGGATGGGGCGACGCCTTATACATCAAAAACTATGTCATTCCCGCAAGTCCCTCCGGTCCTTCCGGTCCTATCATAAATATGAATGATATAGACACTATGAACTATATGAATACCAATGATATTATTTAAGGGAAGCATAAAAATGTAATGTAATTAATATCAGGGGATGGGGTAATTTTGTAATATTCGTATTCGCTTTCTTTAACTGGTATAATATTTTCTAAAAATCTGCGATTATCGTAATAGCCTAATATTTCTGTTTGTCTTTCATATATTTTATTGATTTCTCTTAATATATCTAAGTATATTGGCGATTCTATTTTTTTGCTCTGTAATATCAACGGCGTTATTGTATCCGTTTGAGCATTATAATTAATTATTAACCGTGGTATATAAATAATCACGACATTGTCGAGAGGATATCGAGAATATAAATATTCGTCCATACAATAAGAAATATTATAGTAATTAATATAATTATAATAATTCATATAATAATCCTCATCATAATCAGAGCCTACATCAATATGTAGGCCTTCCACTAAACTGCTGACCTTCTGCAATTTATTATTAGCCTTTTCAATATCCTTTTCATATAAATCTGCTACAATTCCTAATATTTTATTCAATATATCATAATTGAGAATATCAAGATAATTCTTTGCAGTAGCCATCACTATAGTTATTCTTATTATTCTTAGTATTTTTATTATTTTTATTCATATATAATTATTCATATGTTGCGAGGTATTGTAAAAAATGACTTATGAAATAACTATATTTTTTATAATTATGATATTTGAAATATTTAATATTCTTTTGTTATTGTGTAGTCTCGCAATAAACATCAAGATATTGAATATTACCCATAATATACAGAGCAAAAACAAGATACAAAACCCGTCAGCATCATTAGCTGATATGGCTGCTGATATGATGAGCTGCGATAGCTGTGACGCGAACTGCGCGAACTGTGATAGCCGTAAGGAGAATAATGTATCACTTACAGTCGGTGTAGATAATGAAAATGTCAATGTAAATTTATTAGGAAATAATCGGCAAGGAGAGTCAAAAGAATGGACGGAAATACAGATTAGCAAATAAATGGGCCTCTATTTATATTTTATATTGAAATCGGTAAGGTCGTTTTTCCCGAGTGCCCTTTTCTATTATTCTTTTTTAGTAATAATAATTACTATATCCAATACCTTATATAATAATCGTATATCTCTAATAGGATGAGTGATAAATCTTCTATAGATGCAAAGGATAAGAAAAATAAAATTAAATATTTTTTAATCAATAAGACAAAATGCAAATTGCGCAATTTAATAAATAACCATACGAAAACACATAAGCCTTATAAGACAATTACCGGCGGGACTAAGGGACATACCGATAAACCTTCATTTAATCCATCTGCCCTCCCATTTAATCCATTCGGAATGCCGTCTCCGTCTCCGTCTCCAGTAGCAACAGCAACCCCTGCTGCGCCTAAGAGTCCTAAGAGTCCTAAGAGTCCTAAGAGTCCTAAGAGTCCCAAGAGTCCTAAGAGTCCTAAGAGTCCTAAGAGTCCCAAGAGTCCCAAGAGTCCTAAGAGTCCTGTCGGTTTAAGCAGAGAATGTCTCAATATTCTTCGTCAGCAACACGCAGGGAAACCCGAATATATGTTATATAATGCTTATAGATATCACGATGATTATGCGACATTTAGGGATTTTAATGAAATAAATATAGCTATTCCTAACTTGAAGAACGCCGCTAAAAATAGAAAGGGCAAACCTATACAGCAGGCAGAAATAGAACACAATAGAAATGGGATGACTAATATAGGCGCAATTCTATATAACAGACACTCTTCGGGAAGTAATCCTCCAAAAATTGGCACTATAATTGCAGCCAATTCGGGGAGACCCGGGGGTGCTTGTGGCAATTTTAATGGCACCGCCGAAAATATTCATCCAAACCACAGAACACAAGAAGAAGATATTTTATCTAATTGGTTTACGACATATGTATATAATAAGGGTATAACAAATGAACGAGAAAAAGAAAAGCTATATAACAAGCTCTTCGGTTGTACTATATATAACAAATGGGGGCTTGCTTATCCTTACGCAAAAAAGACAGATAAGGATAAATACTTTGCGACAGTTCAGGGAATAAATTATAGCGATGCTATACCGCGAGAATATGCAGACGCTTGGACGATAGATAATGTATATCTAAGTGATAAAAGATATCATTATAAGGGTTCGCAATATATACACGAGCATCAGTATAAAACCACGCTGGTTTTTGTATCGGGACCTAATAATAATAACCCAGGGACGAAAGGCCCTATCAATTCTGTATATAGAACCTATAATGAAACTACAGATGCCCGCTTTGATATATTTATAAGAGGCGTTGAAGCTGCTCTATTTGCCGCATTAATTGCGATGGTTCGCAGTAAATGTAATGTAGCTCTTTTAGTATATGTTTCGGGTGGCGTATATCGCGGAAAACACGACAAAGAAGAATATAGAAATGCCTATGAAAATGCGTTGAACAATTTATTAATGAACGTTCAAATAAATGGCTTAGAATTAGGCAGCTATTTTGATGCCGTATATTTACTCTAATTATATTAAAAGTTTGAAAAATTGATTAATTACAGTAATATAATAATTACTTCTTGGCTTAATGTTGAACTTAATAACAGATGTTATTATTACATTCCTTATTTTAGTATCTTTAACATTAGCATTAGCAGTTAGTAATAAAAATGAAACTAATGAAACTAAGGAAACTAATGAAACTAATAAAACTAATGAAACTAAGGAAACTAATGAAACTAATGAAACTAATGAAACTAAGAAATACAGAAAGAATAAAGATGAAATTGCAGATAATGACTTAAGATTACTGTCAAAATGCAATAATATATTTTGGGGAAGTTTATCATCAAATCATTATGCAGTTGATTTATTGAAGAAAAGGTTTGAATATGAGAAATGCCTAAGTGAGGCTGAATATAAAAGACTACCTTTTAATCATAAAATAGATTGGGTTCAAATATCAAGAAATGAAAATGCTATTGAACTCATTAAGGATAGGATAGAATATGAGAAATTATTAGGCGATGAATATAAATATCAGGAAATATCTTATTGTAGCAATACATACAATAAAATAAATTGGGGTAATATGACAAGAAATCAGAACGCTATTGAACTGCTGAGAGAAAGAATTAAATATGAAAAGACATTATCAAAAGAAAAATACAGTAATTTGCGAAATAGGATAGATTGGATTGATAGTATGGGCGATGAATCAAATAAAAACGCAATAATTTTACTGAAAGATTTGCTTATAGAATAGCTCATAATTCGGAAATAAATTACTAATATACCAGCGTTCTTCTTTAATATGTAATATATAATATATAATATATAATATATAATGATTTGGAGGAGTCCAATAGTATTTTTATAAAAAGAATATTTTTTATATATATATTTATTAGAATTATGAAAACATTTTTAGAAGATAAAAAGGTTATCAAAAGTTTTTTAGATAAACACGCTACAGTATATGATTTAAAAGATTGTGTTGGAGATAAGGGTCTGTTCTTAAACAATAACATTGAATATGGTGGCAGAGTACCTAATTTTATTATTGATAAATATGATATAAAGTATTTTACCGAAGTATTAGATAATTTAAACTTATTAGGAGAAACGCCCAGAAATATAACAACGGACTATTTACAATCTAATATTATTGAATTAATAATTCAATGGATACAGTTGCGATTAAATACTGGTATAATATTCAAGTTTTCTTATTGGGATTATCTAAATAATTTATATGTAAATGAATGTTTTAAAAATGGCTCTTTTAAATCCTTGGCAACAAAAGGTATGTCTAATACTAATATAAGAAACCTATATTTTGGAGATTGTAGAGAACACGAAGTATTATTGCACGTTATGTTAAAAATATATCTTCAACATCACGGTTTAGATAATGAATTTATGGTTTTTAAATATTATGGATATGGTACTACAATAACTAATTCTTCGTTAAATACTAAGTTTTGGAAAGATAAAAAGTTTGAATTAAATATGCACCTTAAATCGCAGATGGGAGGCTCTAAGTCCGCTTCTTCAAAAAATTCTTCAAATTCTCAATCTTCATCATTTATGAAAAAAACGCTTTTCCCTTCTATTGATAAAATAGAAATTGCAACTTGGGAACATACACATCCTCTATTATATGTAAAAAGCGAGAATAAAATATACGCGTTAGATGCTTTGGGGCATAAAACAGGACTGAATCCTAATATGGTTGAAAGACATAATATAGAGATAAAGATTGAAGCATTGCCCGTCCAAAATAGAATAGATGAATATAATTATTCGCTATGGTATAATAATTTACAAGATAAGGATTCGCGCATTTATGTTGAAAACCCTACACCTTTCAGTAAAAATACGCCATTTATAATGCCTGTTAAAAAGAATGTACAAGGTCTTATATTTGGCAACAAGTTTAACAGAGAAAAGTTAGAAAGTTCGCAATATTATAAGCCATTACTTAGAGTACTGGATTTGCGATCATTAAATAGAAGCGCTATATTATCCGAAGGTATTAACGAACTATGTCTAATAAAACAAAAAGACAGTTCCTCAAGTATGAGAACATCTCCTCAAACAGGAAAAAAATTTACTTCAAAATAGATATAAAAAATATAGATATATAGAATCCGCGCGTCCGTTTTAACATATTACTTCGTTACTTCGTTACTTCGTTACTTCGTTACTTCCGTTACTTCGTTACTTCGTTACTTCGCGAGCATCACAATAGCTAACGCTGCGGAAACTTGGCTTTCCACGAGAATCTCCATTAGCTTATTTTTATTTTTCAATAGTTTTTTCCTGAAATTGCCTAGTTCGCATTCATATATCCAATTGCGCGTACCATCGCCATTCAGAGTATCTACACGATATTCGTCCAAATCAAGTATGATATAACCGCTTTCCTCAAGCAGATTCTTCTCGCCATAATTATTAGCAAAGCTCGCATAATAATCTTGGTTATATCTTTGGTACTCCATTTCCATCCAAGCTTCATCTATGAGGTTTAAATTTTTGTCAATCATCTTCTGTAGTCTTTCATTTTCCAGAACACTATAGCAAATAGCTTCTTTCAAAATGTCCTTGCGATTATTGTAAAACTCGGCAATTTCGCGTTGAATATCAACAATCTCCATATGAGGCATTAGGCTCCCAATACTACAATACCAGTCTCTCTATCAATTTTTTAGATTTATTTATAATTTTAGAACAGATTATTGCTATTATAGCGATTATTGCTATTGTTAGCTTTTAATATAAAAAATATAAAATACATACATATATTACATACACACACATTCGCATTCGCATATACATATTACTCAATCAACTGTCTGGGGTGCGAGGAGCTTATACAATCTCAAAGATACACTCGCGCCTTGATAGTTCTTGCCAGTCAATTCTGTTATTAGTACCAAGATTTTTATATTGCTTGGAAGTAAGAGTGCTCTCGTATTCTGCTCGCTCTTTTAGCAATTCTGTGGCATTTGGATTCATCGACAAATATTTCCAATTAATCAATTCTTTGTTCTTCTCCAAGATTTCAATAGCGCACGGATTCACTGACAGGCCAATATAGAAATCGCTAACAGATACTCCCCTTGGCTTATTTTTCAACATTTCAATTGCTTCAGGATTTCTCGTCAATTCATTCCAATGAATTCTCGCGGGATTGGCTTTCAACAATTCAATCGCACAAGGATTTGCCGACAAATATTCCCACGAAAGCTGATTGTTCTTACCGAGCCTATAATACTCTTGAACACTCAGGCTGTTCTCATAATAGTGTCTTTGTTTCAGCAATTCGCTCGCATTTTTATTGAGCGACAAATATCTCCACGAAATTTTATGAGAATTTGCCTTCAACAATTCAATCGCTCCGGGGTTCTCAGACAATACAGTCCAATCTACTTTATCAAGATTCTCGGCCAGCAATTCAATAGCTTTCGGGTGCGGATTACTAGACAGCTGCACCCAATCAATCTTTTCATTGATATTAAGAGTCATATAATGCTCTCTGTTTTTCTCCAATTCAATCCTCTCTCTCAGCAAATCAATAATCCGCGGATTTTCATTATAACACATTCTATCAATCCATACTCTATATAGAAAGTAGCAATCTTTGCTGGCTTCATCTTCATCGTTATCTTCATCGTAATCTTCATCTTCAATAGAATATGGAGGCAACTGCTTCTCATACTCCATTCTCTCAAATATCATATCAACTGCTCGCGGATTCTTATTATCACACAGCGAACACCAAACAATATCGCGAGGATATTTTTTCAAGATATCAATTGCTTCATGGTTCATAGAAAGTTTCAACCAATTAACCTTTTCATCCGCTTTCAATTTCTTATATTCTTCTTTATCCATACTTTTCTCTTGTTCAATCTTTTCCTTCAACAAATCAATCGCACAGGGATTCTCTGACAACATACTCCAATTAAGCTCCTCTTTCTTAACCCACTTCCTCAAAACATACTTGGAAGGCAATAGGCTCTTATAATTCCCGACAATTTTGCCGAGGATATCATCTGGCAATTTGTTAATAGTAATAGAGGTGTCATCTGCTGTCAGAGAAGAGGTAAGAAGTCTCTCAACAATTTTTGACTGATTCTCAGAGATTTCCGCCATTTTCTCAACAGAAACGAAGTTGCTACTCATCGTGCTAATAATCCGGAGATGAGCTTTCTCTACGCGGTTCTTAGGCTTTTCTGAACTGGGACTCGCTGGGACTACAGGGGCTTGTCTGAGGATACGCAGGACAGTCGGGTGCAGGCTGTGCTAAAAAAAGTATTGGGCCCCATCAATTTTTATAGGAAACGGGTAAAAAAAGAGCATTTTTGGTTCCTCGCCTATGCGCAGGAATTAGAATATTTCATCATCTAATTTTACAGAAGTCTATGAAAAATTTATTGGATTATCAATACCATATTTATCCTTACCTTTATATCCTTCTATAAGTTATTCGCTTGTATATTTTATCCCGAACATTCTTAATAAAAATAAGTTTTTATGTGAAAATAAGGATTTAATGTTTTATTAATATTTAGAGTATAAATATATAACATCATAATATAATAATATCTCAACTAATTAATATTACTATAATGTCTTAAAAAGTAGTTTCAAACTTATAAATTACGATTGAATAAATGATGATATGTATTTATAAAGTCTTCCCATTTATTTCTAATATTTTCTTCTTTCATAATGTTTTCTTGCTTACTATAGTTGTTCTTTTGATGCGATATCCACATTCCAAGTTGTTTAATATCTTTATTTTTATTATGTTGTGATGGTAATTTATTATTAGTTTCAATATACAATCTTACTTTTTCCAATGTATCATTCCATCTCTCATCATTAGACATAAATAAATGAGAATATGTATTGTTAAAGTCTTCCCATATAATTCTAATATTTTCTTCTTTCATAATATATTCTTGCTTACTATAGTTTTTCTTTTGACTTGATATCCAATTTCCAAGTTGTTTAATATCTTTATTTTTATTTATTGTTGATGGTAATTTATTATTAGTTTCAATATACAATCTTACTTTTTCCAATGTATCATTCCATCTCTCATCATTAGACATAAATAAATGAGAATATGTATTGTTAAAGTTTTCCCATATAATTCTAATATTTTCTTCTTTCATAATATATTCTTGCTTACTATAGTTGTTCTTTTGATGCGATATCCACTTCCCAAGTTGTTTAATATCTTTATTTTTATTTTTTTCAGATGGTAATTTATTATTAGTTTCAGTATATAATTTTACCTTTTCTAATGTATCAATCCACATCTCATCATTAGACATAAATAAATGAGCATATGTATTAATAAAGTCTTCCCATTTATTTCTAATATTTTCTTTTTTCATAATTTTTTCTTTCTTACTATAAGTTGCCTTTTGAGTTGATATCCATATTCCAAGTTGTTTAATATCTTTATTTTTATAATGTTTTGATGGTAATTTATTATTAGTTTCAATATACGATTTTACTTTTTCTAATGTATCATTCCACATCTCATAATTAGATATAAATAAATGAGCATATGTATTAATAAAGTCTTCCCATTTATTTCTAATATTTTCTTCTTTCATAATATATTGTTGCTTACTATAGTTTGTCTTTTGGTTTGATATCCAATATGCAAGTTGTTTAATATCTTTATTTTTATCTGTTGATGAAGGTAATTCATCATTAGTTTCAATATACGATTTTGCTAATTTAAGTTTCTCTTCCCAGCTATATTGTTTGAATTCTTTAATACCAATAATATAATTACTTAATAATATCTTATCATTTTCAACTAACTTTATTATATTATCTTCTTTTATGTTATAGAAATCTACAGCATTTATTTTAATTTTACTATTAAACATAATATCATATTCCTTGATTGATGATAATGTTTCTAATATCTCTTCATAAGCTTCGCACCATATATATACATTAGCAATTTTATAAGGATTATTCTCATCTGTCCTTATTGCTCTGCTAATTCTTTGTATTGTTGTAATTTTATTTTTAGGAGCATAGCTGATATAAATACTATCACAAGCCGGGATATCAATACATTCATTTAATATTCTGATATTGAATAGCAGTTGTATTTTCTCATTATTGTTAGTAAAGCTTTGTAATACATTTTTCCTCTCCTTCTCACTATTTTCGCAGCTAATACTATACATATCAATATCCATAATGTAAAAGTCATTTAATGTTTTCATACCTTCCATCATAGCTTTCATATCTGCGGTATCTTTACAATAGACTATACACTTTCTAGACCCATTATTTGCTATACAAGAATATAAGAACTTACATCTGTTTTTGATTTGATTATCAATATTATAGATAGATTGTTCTTTATCAAGTTCTTCATTATTCTCGTGTATAGAAGGTAGCCATATTTTATAGTCAGTAATATACTTATTAGAAATAGCATCTGAAAATTTCATTTGATAAACGACTTTTCCTAACAAATATTCTGTATCTAACCATTCATTCTCGTCATATTCAATATCATAAATCCGTGGAGTAGCTGACATAAACAATATTTTATGCTCTGAAATCAGCAACTTAAATATATTATTTTCATCATCAGATATATTAGCTTTTGATAGATTATGAAACTCATCTATAATAAACAAAGCATCCTTAAACATATCCAAACATTCTGAAATCAAATCCATAGAATTGTAAGTACAAGATATCACGAGATTATTATGCTCTTTGATAAACTCCTTGATACTATTAATATCTCTATTACCGTCTGTATCAACCAATAATGTATTTTTCTTATCATAACCATACTCAATAAATCTATTTAAGTTTTGACTAGCGAACTCTCTTAATGGTGATATAATAATGATGTGTTTATAATTATTGGAAATTAAATAGCCTGTATATGTCTTACCACAACCACAAGGAAGAGATAAAATGCCTCTATTATTAGTATCATAATGTTCTTTAAACTTATTTACAGCTTCTGTTTGATAAGAATAAGGAACTATTTCAGTTTTAATATCTTCTTTATCAGGATTATCAAGATTACCATTTTCATAAGGCAACTTAACAAAATAAATCTTATTATTAGATGTTTCATATTTTTCAGATGTTTCAGATGTTTCAGATATTTCAAATAATTTATGATCTATTCTATTGGAACAATCAATTTGAACTACATAAGAGCTAATATTAGCAGTATATAGGATATTTCTGGATAAGAATGATGTATAGTAAATAAATGTATTAACATCTCTATTAAAAGCACAACGCATCATAATACCAGATATATCATCTACGCATAATCCGTTATTATATCCATTCTTACATTGAACTATTGAACATTTATCATTTTCAATTTGTACTATATCAATTCCAATATCTTTATGATTGTGCAAATAACCTTCATTAATATTTTTTCTTGATAATCTCATATGTCTCATATGATTATGAGATTGTATAAGATTGCAAGATATCAATATGTTTTCCGGACATTCATTCCACAGATAAGCATTTATACCAAGTTTCTTTATAATAAAATTCCTAACATATTTTTCATATACTAGACCTTTCTCTTGATTGTTCATAATATATGTATAATGGATTATTATAGTCAATTTTTTATATCATTCAAACCTGTTGTTTTTACACATTTAGCAAGTCTTAGACATATCCAGTTTATAGTTTTTATACTATATGCGCGAATATTAAAAAATTGATTATTTATTTTTATATTTTATTATCATTTACTAATGGAGGCCTGCTTTATCAAAATTCTCAATGACGAATATTTGATACCTGAATTTATTGACCAGCAAAGCGATTACTATAAAGACTATTTGAAAGCTAATGCTGAGGCTGCTGAGGCCGCCGTAGCCGATATGAATGCCTTGGTTGCGTCTATTATATTCAATAATCACGGTGTTGTCATACCATTTAAATATAGACTAACAGACGAACAATTTGCTATATATGAGAAAAATAAGCACGATGTTATTGATACGCTCGCGTGGTATATTTTTGATTATAATGTATGTCGCCGTATTGTAGAGGAATATGGGGTATTCAAGATAATTGCTACGGTAATCTCAGAATATGGAGCCGAAAATACTGCGCACATATTCAAGAATAAAAATGAAGAAGAATTATATCGCTATTACGGTTATTATATTCTCTTAGAATATTTTGATAATATTGTATATCTGTCAAATAACGAGGAGGCTGAGGCAACCACTGAAGACATTGAAGAGCTTGAAAAGCTAATAAAAGACATCAGTAAAAATAAGAACACGATGATACTATGATATTATGATATTATGCAGGAAATAATTTTAGGAATTGCCGGCGTTCTTCGCAAGTCATCGCGCCGATTAGAATGTTAATACGCGAAATAACATTTAAATTATCATTGCCATTCATTAGGCTTGTAATAACATTATCTTTATTTTTCTCCAATTTATTTTTGATAGATAGAATCCTCTCTAATTTGCTAATATTATTTTCGGTTATAAGGTCGTTTGTAGCGACATCATCGTTGAAGAACCTGATTAAATCGTTTTCAATCTGATAATATATATAAAACATCCCTTCAATATCATAATCATATCCCTTCTTTTCGTATTCAGCGATAATAGTCTCTCTGACATCCTTATAATCAATTATATCTGCTTCTAAATCTTTGTTAATAGGATTCCTTATTTTAGATAAGATGAGGGTTTGTAAATCAAGATTTAAATCATTAAAATACGCGAAATGCTGAGTAATATCCATCCTCGCGTTTATCCTTGTATATATCTTTATCTAATATCATTATATCATTTTTTATTATCATATTATATTATCATATTATATTATCATATCATAATATTATATTATCGTAAATATATATAGATATGGTATCAAAAAATAAGAGTTGTTTGGGGAGCAAGATTTGTTTTGAAGATAGCTACGCTGCTGATATATTTATTAAATCTATTAGATATATTATAATATTGGCTCCGCTGGCTATTGGTATGACTATTGGCGCCATATATGGCAAAAAATGGGGCGAAGATAAATATAAGAACTTGAAGAAGCCTGAGCTCAACCCGCCAAATTATGTCTTCGGTATAGTATGGCCTATATTATATCTGCTAATTGGTGGTATATACAGTTATGCCCTGTACGATTCTAAATGTATTCCGCGTGGCATAGCAGATTGCGCTTCAATAGTATATTACAAGGATCTGAAATACTGGGTAATCCCTATGTTAGCCTTAGTATTCAATTTTATGTATATCCCTGTATTTTTCGGCGAGAACGGGCTATTCAACGGACTCGTGATAATCATAATGAGCTTAATATTTGCCGTGCTAACTCTATTGCAATTCATATTACAAAGTAGCTACTACGAATACACGAGCATCTTCGCGATGATTGCCCTCGTCCCTTATATACTATGGTTATCATTCGCAACCTATCTATCATACAATATCTATATATTGAATAAATAGGCTATGAATGATCTAATGCCCGACAATATATAAAAATATGTGTGTAATGATATTATAATAATGGTAAAATATATAATAAAGATAAACTGTACGGGAAAAAAAGATTTAACATTTAATGGCATAGCGATAAGAGTAGCAAGAAAAAATCTTCATCAGAGTCCTCCTGATATAACACTCGGTTATATCTCGTGTATTTTTCCTTATATCAAAGAGCTTAAAATAGTATATAAGACGCTTAATAAAATAACTATAAAGCGATTGGAGTTTCATTGTGAGAATGAAACTGACTTGAGCGATGAAGATTTCGTTCATTTCATAGAGGTATTAAAGAGGCTCGGATTTGCTTCTGAAAAAGATGTTAAAATAAGCTATTGTAAAATAGTCAGATATATGGATGATAATAATGTGATGCGCGATAAACACGACGAGATACTTGCATATACTTTTACATCTCTAATAAAAATAAAAGATAGCAAGAAACAAAGGCTCCGCAACCGTTCTAAATATTCTACAAGAGTATTATACATCTGTAAAAATCTCATAGTATGATAAAAATTGATAGAATAATAATAGATATACGCAAGATATACGCAAGATATACGATGGATTTGAGAGATATTGATACGACTGATATGGAAATCTATAATACTATTATAGTAGAGAAGGTATATAAGACGGCTTTCTTGGCTTTCTGGATATTATTTTCGCAACTATTGTAGTCTTGTTGAGCTATCCAAAAAACCTAAACCATATTCTATATAGCCTTTTGTTATTATGATAGAGACCCATTTTGTTTTTAATCTTATTTATTTTTTTCTCTATATGCGAAATATCTTCTTCATATAAATCGGCTACTTTATCTAATACTGTGGATACCAAGTCATTCCCCAACAATCGCAAATAATTTCCATTCATATATATACAATCCCCTTATAATTTTATATGAATGTAGTAATATTATAATATTTGCTAAAAAAGTGCAAAAAGGATTAAAGATTTTGCGCATATATAATAGTATAATACGGATACGGGTATGTATAGTAGCGAGTCCTCTAATAAAACTTTTACACAAATGGTTCCAGAGGCTTTGACAAAAACAAATGACGAAATTATAAAAAATGATGATATATATTATATAAATGATATAAATAATACTATATTTGAAACTATAACTATGGATTATTCTGGGAAAACGCGCGATGAACTGATTGTAATTTGCAAGGAAAAGGGTATCAGAGGATATAGCGGGAAGAAGAAAGATGAAATCGCGAAGCTATTAATGCCCGAATCTTTTCCAGAAAATGAGCCTGTAATAACACAATCGGCTAATTATTCAACATCGGGTAAACTAAATATGATTGATTTATTTGCGGGAACTGGAGCATTTACTCTTGCATTTCAATCAACAAACGATGTTGATATTGTATTTTGTAATGATATGGTAGAACATTCTAAGAAAATTTATGATTATAACTTCACTCATAAGCTTACTCTTAAAAATTTAAATGAAGTTAAAGACGAAGATATACCACCGCACGATATATTAACAGGAGGATTTCCGTGCCAACCATTTAGTATTGCTGGCCTTCAAGAAGGATTCAAAGACGAGCGCTCAAATGTTTTCTGGAAAATCCTATCTATCATAGATTATCATCAGCCGAAATGTGTTATATTAGAAAATGTTAAAAATCTTTTGACACACGACGAGAATAAAACATTCAATACTATCAAAAGTAATCTTGAAAGCAGAGGCTATTATATATGCTACAAAGTTTTAAATACATCTGATATTACAGGTATTCCGCAACACAGGGAAAGAATCTATATAGTGTGTGTAAAATCTAAGGAGGTATTTGATAAGTTTAGTTTAGAGTTTCCTAAAATTGAGAAGAAGAAAATATCCGAGTTTCTTGAAGAAGACATTCCTGAAAAATACTATTATACTGAAAAATCGAGCACTTGGAATCTTGTTAAAAATAGCGTAGTTAAAAAAGATACTATATATCAATATAGAAGGGTTTATGTAAGAGAGAATAAGAGTAGCGAGTGCCCTACTCTTACTGCAAATATGGGTAGTGGTGGTCATAATGTTCCTCTTATTTTAGATTCTAAAGGTATTCGCAAATTAACCCCACGAGAGTGTTTCAATCTCCAGGGATTCCCTTTGTCTTACAAATTACCAAATATGAGCGATTGCAATCTTTATAAACTTGCCGGAAATGCTGTATCTGTACCGGTAGTAAATTTAATAGCAAGCAGAATTATTCCATTACTCCGAGCGGAGCTCCGAGCGGAATAAATATATCTTCAAAATTCCCTTCATATACTTTATTACAATGAGATTCTATTTGAGGATATAAAGATTCCCAATTTATACGAGGACGCCGACCTTGATTCGTCTGGTCTTCAAATGTTTGTATTTTATTCATTTTTATATTTTTCCATTCTTCTGAAGTCCTTTTTAATGGAATGCGGTATAGTGTGTAATTGTCGTCAAGCCATTTTCTTGCATCAAGAAAGTATATTACATCCCAATGTGATGATGGCGTAAATGACAGAGGACCATCGCTGGTAAAACATTTGCATTCTTGTATTCCTTCTTTTTCAGATTGTAAATCTCCGTTATTGCAATTCCATCGCGATGTCTTATCATTTAATTTATTATTAATTATGTGTTTAATAATATTCTCACTTATGTCTTCAGGAATACCAGACATTCTCACCTTGATACCTATGTTTGTTGTCGTATTCAATCTACCAATAAAATATGACTTATGCAATGCATATTGTTCCTTAAGTATTTCGCTAGTATATTTATCTTCCACCATCTCTGCTTTTACTTGACGACTTAGATTTATATATGCATCATTATTTATTTTTTCTGTAATAGGGAGCACTGCTTTACATTGCATTATCATTTCAATTATAGAGCTCTTATTTTTTCTACTATATCCTTTAATTCCTATTTCTTTACATATTATATTTAGAGCTTTAACTGTCATATTGGAATAGCTCATTTATGATGCTTTTTGATAATGTATCTTTGTGTTTTCAGCTCACATAATAAACACATTGGCAGGTCAATTTTTATTTCATATATAGATATATAGATATGTTGATATATGCATATGTAGATATATAGATATATACTGATGCCTGTTAAACCTAAAAAGGCTCCAAAAGGTCCTATAATATCCGATGATTATATGTGCCTTCCTTCGGGCCCAATAGCTTGTAAAAAAAGCACTTGCTATTATACAAATTTGTTCTAAAATAATTTAAAATGATAAAAAATTGACGACTATATTTATATATATTATTATCGTAAGTCGGCAAAACAATACAGAGCGTCTCAGCAAGCAAGTAAGTCTGTGTATCAGCAAGCAAGTAAGTCTGTGCGTCTGTAAAGCCTATCACTTATATACAATGTTTGCCCACGATGATAGCTATACATTGAAGATGTATTCTACGAATATTTACAATAACAATCAGGGTCTCACGAGGACTGAGTGTATGAAAATTGCACTTAGAATGTTGAAAGAGGACAAGAAGCTTAGAAAGTTCATTCACATCAAATCTACAAATATCAAGAAGAACAACCCTGATATGTCATATGCCGAATCTATCAAGTCTGCCCTCGGCGAATGGAAGAAAATGAAGCAAGGCTCTCGCTAAGCTATCGCCGAGCCTTTGAAATAGGAAATAGTCTGTATTATATATTTTTTATATTTTATTTAAGATATGTAATATTAAGATATATAAGATATATTTGTATATTAAGATATAATAATGTATCAAACTACGATAAGAAATAAGAAAAAAAGCACGAATGTTGCAAAGACTTATGTTATAGATAGTGAGTTTGAAGAATATGCTTTGTCTAAGAAATTGCTCGGGAATTGTCGCGTATCTCTGATAACAAATAGCGGTGATGAAGTAATCGGGATAATTCGCGGAAATATGCGAAAGTTCAATAAGCGTGTTTTAATTGAAGTAGGAGATATCGTCATAGTATCAAAGCGGGATTTTCAAACAAATAAGGTAGATATAGTTCATAAGTTTAATTTGGAACAAACCCAGCAACTCATTAATAACAAAGAGCTATCTGATGTTCTAATTAATCAATATTATAAAAACTCTAATAAATCAGATAAATCAGACAATAATGATGATACTCATATAATTTTTGATAATAAAGAAGATAATAAAATCAATAGCATATCAGATAATAATACATATCAGGTTCATATTAGCGACTCTGACGATACCGATGATGACATAGACGAAATCTAATATGATGGGGGGGTGGGGGAGACCTATGGGGGAAACCGCCCTATGGGGGAAACCGCCCCCAACGCGGTTTTATCAAGAGGCTACCGAGATATTCTTAACATTATTATGAAAAACTTAGATTACCTTAGCAGTTCTTGAGACACTGGAATATTCATATTTTTTCATTTTATAATTTGAGTACATCTTTCTGTTTTTTCTAAAATTTCAAAAGTTTTTTAGAAATTACAAAATAATTCAAGAGATGTACTCAAATTTTAATTTTCAATTTTTAGAAATATCCAGTATCTTTTTCAGACATCATAATGGTATTATAAATAGCTCAATAGCCTCCATAAATTAGCTTCGGAGCAGGTTCCCTTTTTGGGTCGTTTTCAATACATCCCTTTTTTTTTTAAAAACTATTTTTATTTTTCAACTTTTCCAAAATCCTTTTTTTAACATATCAAAGAAGCCCCTTTGCCGGCTTTTGCCTTTTCTATAACCTTGACTATAACCGCGCTGGGGGCGGTTTCCCCACAATTATAAAAATACTTAGATTACCTTAGCATTTCTTGAGACACTTGAATATCTATATTTTTTCATTTTTAAATTTTGAGTACATCTCTTGAATTATTTTGTAATTTCCAAAAAACTTTTGAAACTTTTGAAAAAACAGAAAGATGTACTCAAATTATAATTTTCAAATTTTAGAAAAATCTGGTTTCTTTTTGATACATCATAATGGTATTATAAATAGCTCAATAGCCTCTCAATAGCCTCTCAATAGCCTCTCAATAGCCTCTCAATAGCCTATCAATAGCCTCTCAATAGCCTCTCAATAGCCTCTCAATAGCCTCTCAATAGCCTTCATATAAAACCGCGTTGGGGGCGGTTTCCCCCCATAGGGCGGTCTCCCCCATAGGTCTCCCCCATCCCCCATCCCCATATATAAAGATTATTAAGTATATTACAATAAATATGAAGCACTATTGGATTAATATAGAGAAATGTTATGATAGAAGGAAGTATATGGAAGAGCAATTTAATAATAAGGGAATAGATAATATTCGTATAGAAGCAGAAACTCCTGCGACTATTAAGGATTATCTTATTAAAAGAAATCCTAAGTCCGATGCATCTACACAAGAGGAACTGAGCTGTATTATTTCACATTTAAAAGCTATTAAGAAAGGATATGAAGATGGAGAACAATATTTTTGCATTGTTGAGGATGATATGGTAATTGAAAAAATAAACTTTGAAAAAATATTAACACATATGAAAATTGCCGAAGAGAGTTTTAAGGAATTTGGAGAATCTATTGAGATATTACAATTACATACTAACGGACATCCGAGTGTTATCAAGATGTATAACGAACATTTTTTGAAATACAATGAACTAATAAAAATAAGGGATTACGATTATCCCTCTACAGGATATTATTTAGTTTCTAGACAAGGAGCTAAGAAATTGCTAGATAAATATGTTATAGATTCGGTGTCCTACGATCTATCTCATAAAGAATGCGAATGGTCGGCTGCTGACAATATAATATATATTGCAGTCAATTCCTGGATAATCACATATCCTATAACAACCTCTAATATTAATTACGGTAGCATTATACATCCAGATCATATCTATAATCACGAATATTGTAATAATGTTATTAGAGAAATATGGAAAAAAAATAATCAATTCAAGCTCTTCGTTTAATTACCTTTTTTTACTTATGCAACTATCTTCGCTGTAAGAAGATGGCATATAACTGTGATAAATCCCGTCATTATCTTTGAAGGATTCGCGCTGTAATCTCTTGCTATATTTAAAATCAAGCTTAGTCAGCTTATTATGGTCGTACAACTTCATTATAATTGTTTGCAATGGCGCGTCCCCCCAACGACAATAAAAGATACTACCATTTTCATTGATTTTATTAATAATATCTGTAATCTCAGGCGTCTTCCATATTCTCGTTTTCATAATAAAGAAATTATTATAGTACATTACGGGCATCGCCATATTAACAGAATTACTCTCGTATTCCTTGTTATTTAAGGCCTGATATAGCTTCTTGAACTTTGAAAAATGCGGGCTCCCACCATCCAAAGAATGCTCCATAAATAACTCGGATAACTTGTCAATCTTGTTAGGCACGGCGCTTTCAAAAAACTCCTTCATACCATAATTACATATGCTACAATCAACGTGTATAAGATTAGACATATAATTGTGGTCCCTCTCTTCCATCATTTTAAATATATCGGTATTTATAGGCTCCTCAATTATACTGTCGTCGTCCAGACGCATCACATAGTCATATTGACTGCAATATTTTATAAAGTGGTTTATCCAAAAATTACACATCAGCCTATAATTTTTATTTCTCCAATAAGGAACAGGCGCGGCCTCTAAGCATCTATTCAATTTATCAGCATCTATATTAGCAGGCACCTCAAAATCGCTACCATCTATTTTTTTGAAATCTACCAAATATCTATATTCTTTCCTGATAGAGGTAGTTATCTCGCTAATGGCATCAATATCGTAATCCCCTTGATGTAGAATAATAATAGGATATTTAAAGCGGGCATTAAAGTTTCTAAATAAAAAATACAGTGAGGTTTTCAGATATATCTTGCGCTCAACAGTATTTTGGGTTAATATTAATATTGCTGATTTAGACATTTAGGTTATATATAATTATATATTTGCTTATATTTGCTTATATATTGATTTTATCATATAGATTATATTTATTATATAGTTCATATTTTTCCATATCACCGTGTATATTATTGCTATTTATAATAAGCGCAGCGCTATAAAGTGTAATATCACATTCCTTGTTTTTATTGATATATATAGGGTAATCTATAATAATTAACTTATCATCTAATCTCTCAAAAATAGCCATCTCCTTATTAATATAAAAAACGATTCTATCTTTGTTTATTACTAACCCCATAAAGATTACGGGATCCCTAAGAATATCCTCCGATATATCTCTAATATAATATTTATTTGAATTGATATCTAAGACAATATCATAGGTCTTTTTATTATTTGAAGAATAACTGTCTTGCATATCATTCAATGTTCCATAATTATCATCAATATTTATTGATTCGCCTTCATAACACCTTGGCTTATTTTTTTCAATTATTTTGATATATATATTTTGATAATCATAGCTATTTATACATATCAATTGACCCTCGCCGACACTTCCTTTTATATCATTCAATTTTAAATTAAAGAATACGGCAAGTTCATTTATTATAGCATTCTCGCTGTTATCTTTGCTATTCCTGAGATTATCTATTTCGACGGTAATATTACTCAAATTATATCCATATATACTGGGATTAAAAGGAAATCTATGTATTTTCGGCGAATCATCTATGGATACAATGAAATCTCTGTTATCATTATCTTTAGTCCATTGAAAATGCTCTATATTAGCGCGATTAGCTTCTTTCTCAAAAGAGGATATTGCCATCTTCAGTGAGGGCGATTTTAAAAAGCTCGCTATTTTGTATTTATCAACTATATCTTTTTCGTATATGATATGCTTATAGTTCTCATCACCCACCTTTATATCCTCGCTTGTCATAATAATATTCTTCGCGGGCATATCTTGTTCCTTTAAATTATCATCGGCTCCGCTGGCTCGACAGCCTCCACAGGCTCCTCCACTATCGCAATACTTTTCTATTATAGTCTCATCATCGTCATCTTCCTTGCTTTTGTCTTTGTTCTTATTGATATTTATTAGTAAATCATAATATATAATTATTAATAATACAATAAGTATGCCAAACAATAAACTTACAGAATAAATTAAATCTTCCATATTATATATATTCTTATTCTAATATATCTTAATAAAAACAAACTTTATAAATATCTATAAATATCTATAAATATATATAAGAAATATTATTGTATTATAATTTATACAAATATGGAAGGTTTAAACTTAAATAATATGGATTTAATGGCATTTCTCAACAGTATGAATAATGTATCAAAGGCCGAAAAGAAGAAGAAGAAAAGTAAAAAATGTGTTATTAAAGAAAGCAAGGAATCTCACGATTGCGAAAATGTTGCTGTAAATAAAGATATTGATGAATGCTGCGAAATCAAGGAAGAAAGCGAAACAGACGCTGGCTCTGAAGAACAAGAAAACAAAAAGCAAACTAAAAGAGAAAAAAAGGTAGACCGAGACGATGAAGATGATGATGAAGATGATGAAGATGACGAAGAAGACAATGACGATGATGATGATGATGATGATGACGATGATGACGATGATGACGATGATGACGATGATGACGATGATGACGACGATGAAGACGATGATGACGATGAAGAAGATGACGATGACGACGATGAAACAAGAGACCTTGATATTTTGACAAATGAGAAATTGTATAATATGCTAAATACCTTTTTTGTTGATGAATATGGCGTAACTATAGCTACATCAATGTCAAATATTTCATACGAGCTACATAACCTAAATAAAAATCTAAGTAAATTATTAAAGAGTAAAAAGGATGTATAATAATTATAATAAAGAGGATAGCTGTTGGCTATGCAAGAAATGCAATAAATATATAAATAATTGCATAGATATAGACCATCATAATAATATAGAACATCCGATTTTTGAAGACAAATATACAAAATCCTGGTATATTAATGGTAAAAAGGGTTTATCGCCATATGATTAGCAATCAAACATAAGAAGACCATAATTTTTTTTCCAGTTTATGATTAACATTATTATCATCTTTTAGATATAATCCATAGCGCCCTATATGTAATTTAAAAGGCTTTCCGGAATGAATGACGGCTTTTGGTAGAGAAGATATAAATGCTAAATCGGCATCATTTAAATCTTCAAAAGCCTTCTTTTTCCATTTTAAATAAGAATCAATATTCGTATAAGAATTGCTGCTCTTATTGTAATAGCAGGGGCCGTAGCGGGTCGTAATAAATCCATCCTTATACTCTGCTTTATTCTTTTGTCCACCAGGGCCTGACGCGACTGACGCGACTGACGCAGAAGGCAAGGATTGAAGAGACTTCGATATTTTTGAATATATATCATCTAAGATATTTTTCTTATTATTCTTCATATTAATTATATCATCAAGGTCGTCCTCCATTTTAGATGTAAACTTTAAATCACATAGATATGGCATAACATCAAATATATATTCTATTACATTAATCCCCAGTTCAGTAGGTATCAATAAATCCTTACTATTTCCCCCCAAGTTTATCTTTTTAGTTTCTGTTATAATATCGTCGCTCTTATTCTTTTTGATGAAGCTCGTTATATTATATTCTTGCTGAGGGTTTTTCCCAATTTCTACATATTTTTTTTCAAGCAACTTATCTATAATCGAAGCATATGTAGAAGGCCTCCCGATACCCTCCTTCTCTAATTGTTTAATCAATTGCACTTCATTATATAGTGAAGGGATATTGTCAATAAATCCATTAGATTTATATTCATACGAATAACATACTGGATTATTGCCAAGCATCTTTATAAACTCTTCATAATCCTCCGTTTTCTCCCCATATACAATCTTGAATCCCTCAAATGTCATAAATGACCTGGTGCTCTTAAATAAATACTCCTTATTTTCGCTAAGCGAAGAAGTCATAAGCATTACTATATCAGTATAAATCGCGTCACTCATAAGAGATGCAAGCGTCCTCTTCCTTATCATATCATATAGCTTATCGTGATTAGATGATAGCGAGCACTTACCTGCGTCCGTACCCGTACCTGCGCCCGTACCCGTGCCATTACAAGATATGATGTTTGGATTTGTTATTCTAATGGCCTCGTGAGCTTCTTGGGCATTATTGATTTTTGATTTGAAGCTCCTATATTTTGCATACTTGTCCGCTCCGGCTCCAGCGCAAGCGTCATAAGTATTTTTAATATAGTTTATAATAATATTCTTGGCATCATTGGAGATGTTGACGGAATCTGTGCGGATATAAGAGATTAGGCCATTTTCATATAAGTCCTGAGCGTATTTCATCGTAATTTTAGCATTCCATTTGTATTTATTATAACAATCTTGTTGCATTGTTGTAGTCGTGTAAGGAGGTGGCGGAGATACTGTGTGATTTTTAATATCGTATTTAATAGAATATTTTACATTCGTTTTTAGCTTTTCCATAATACTCCTTGCTTTATCTACGGTATCAATGTTATCGTGGTTTATCAGAGAGCCTATAAGAGAATTCTTTTTATCCTTTTTGTCAAATATAAACTTACACTCAATATTCCATCGCTGTAAGATTTCGCTATTTAATATTTTATTGCGCTGATTTATGCACATAATCAATGCGGCATTTTGAACTCTCCCTGAGCTCAAATAATTTTTATTGAACTTAGACCATAATATAGGAGATACTTTGTATCCTATCATTCTATCAACAATTCTTCGAGTTTCCTGGGCGTTGACAATATTCAAATCAATCTCTCGGGGATTGCTGATAGCCGCCTTTACAGCCGTTTCGGTAATCTCATTAAAAGAAATGCGATAACACTTCTTATTTTTAATTAAATCGGCAATAGAATCTTTGATATTATAGGCAATCGTTTCTCCTTCTAAGTCAGGGTCAGTTGCGATATAAATTATATCAGATTTTACCACACACTCCCGAATATTGCTTATAACCTTAGGATTCGTCTTAATATAATCTAAAGCCCAGGTAGTCGTGTCAAAACCCAACTTATCTTTTGGCAAATTGTAAATATGACCTGAAGAATAGGTAACGATTACATTCTTATCGTTGAGATATTTTTTAATAGTATTAGTTTTCGTAAAGCTCTCTACAATAACCAATCTTTTCATTACAATAGCCTCTATAATTATTCTGTGTAAATCATTTTTTATATATTATATATTTAATAATGGACGCCAAAATAAACACTTATAGATTGAAAAACGGTATTAAGGTTTTGATAGTACCGCTGAAAACCAAACTTACCTTCTTATCAGTATCTATGTTGCTGGGTTCTCGACACGAAAAGGATGGTGAGGGAAACCTAACCCATTATTACGAGCATCTTCTGGGAAGAATTACATCGCAGAAATACAAGGATTATAAATATATTGGAAATGAAATAGCAAAGCGCGGAGGAAATAGCAATGCTTATGTATCAGAATACGAATTAATTGTATTTATACAAGGGTACTTCAAGGATTTTGGTTTTTACGCTGATATTTTATCAAATAGCTTGAAAGATTTTTATATAGACCCTAAGTTGGCTGAAAATGAGAAGGGTGCCGTAATACAAGAGCTGAAGAATATCGTATCAAATGAAAGATACGATTTTGATTATAATATATTCAAATATCTATTCCCGAAATACGCTCATTTAGAAGATTTTAAAAAGGATATTAAATATGTTAAAAAATATAATGTTCGGCTTGTAAAGAACTTCATAAAGAAGAAGATATTGACTGAAAATATCGTACTAAATATAACCTGTCCGCGCAACAAAATCAAGGAGACTAAATATTATATAAAGAAGTATTTTGGAATTATAAAAAAAACGAGCAAGGGAGATATAAAATACCCGGTGCTTCAAAATAAGTCTGGCAAAACAAATGTAGTTCACATTAAAAATAAGGTTGTTAATGATAATACAATAATAAATATTTACGCATTTGCCGAAATGGAGTATTTGTCAAAGGAACATATAGCACATATGATATTGCACAACATACTATTTAACTTTGATATCGGTGTATTTTATAAGGAACTTCGCGAAAAAATGGGGATAATATACGGAATCCATCTGTATAATAATATAAGTATTAAAAATCCCAAACAATCGCATTATTATATAGGTACAAGGTCCGATATTAAAAATGTGCCAACGGTTATCGCTAAAATAATAGATATCCTGAAAACTTATAAGATTAACCCTATTGATATTAAATATTCCAAAGATAGAATATTATCAAGATATGAATATTCTAAATTTTATAATATAGACTCATATAACGGATTTTATAAGAACTTCTTGTTATATAATAAAAAATTAAGAACAAATAAGGAGATCTATGATGCTATCAAAAATACAACAAATAAAGAGGTATTAGAGTATTACGAGAAATTCAAGGAAAATATTATTAAAAGAAGCACTATATTTTACTATTCCAATAAAAACATTACAAATAAAATAAATAATAAAATAGCAATAATATAGAAAATGAATACAATCTATTTTTACTTATATTTAGTTACTATAATAACAATAACTGTGGGGTTTAGTGTAGCCAGATGCGTATTTGAAATACACACGCTTGATATGTTTTTTTATCCCAATCACGATAACAATATCATAGAGAACCGCGTATATCTAATATCTCATATTATTGTTAATTTTGCCCTCGGATTTTTATTCGGATTCGAGGTAATCTTAGGAATGATTTTAAAAATTATGTTATTTGAAGTATATCTTTATACCACCGAAAGATGCGACATATTCAATACATCAAAGATATCTCATTTAATAATTATCATAATGATATCATTAGTAAGCTATGTAATGGGCTGTTTCGCTAATATATTATTCGCCGACAATAAAAAAAATATATAATATATACACACACAACCCGATTCTAACCTCTCACACTCTCACCCTCTCAAAACAACCCATCCCCCGATAATTAACTCACAAAGCCTACGCGGGGCTCTGCGGCGTAGCCTAAGCAGTATGCTGTAAATGGGATGGGTGGGTGTTTGGGTGTAGGTATTTATCAATGACTGATTTAATATTGTCGACGTGGAAGTTAATCTCGTTACGCATAGGGCAACGAAGAAATGTTCTGCAATCTTCATATACCATATTCGTTTCACTACCATACAAGTTGTTTTCATAATCCCTCCTTTTATCTTGGATTTGCGAGTTCATATATTTGAAGAAGCAATTCGTATGGATAGGCATTCCCTGAATCATCTTGCAATTTGAATCAAATGTCGGAAATGTCACAAACCGCTCCTTATTTTTAATAGAATCCTGGCAAATACAGCAATTCTTTCCTCCGGCTCCGGCTGCTCCGGCTTCCGCTCGAGCCGATATTCCGTTGCTAATCTGTTTTTTGGGATGCTCGATGATAATTGGCATATTGTCAATCTTCCACGCATATTTTTTGTTGCACATCTTTTCAATCCTCTTGCAGGCCTGCTCGTTGTACCAGATAGAAGCGTACATATTTGAGTCAGCAATCCCGATGAACTTCATACAATAATCCGTTTTGAAGTTGATGAGGTCTTTGATGATTTTGCTCTCAATCTCTTTTTTTTCAACAAATTTCAACTTGTCAATTTGAGTTCCCGTGCAATTTGACAGAGAAATTTCGTTGTGGCCTGTCATAATAAACCCGTTGCAGAGGAAATCAAGCTTGAGAAAAGGAGGCTTCAGATGTCTTTTGTTCGTTGATACAATATCAAACATAATGTCAAAAGTTCTTCCTTCGCTGAAATACGGAATCTTTCCCACAGTAATCGTATATATGAATGTGTGCAAGGTTCCGAAGGGCTTGTCAATATAACTCTTAAAGTCCGAGTTATTTCGCACAGCAGTCTTGCGCTCTTGCTTGACATTATCGGCTCCAAACTCGGTGATAAACAATGATGCTATTTCAGCCATCATAGTATTAATATCCGGTTCATTGTAGATGCACACATCAATATCGTGGGGAATTAGAGTTCTCGCAGATGTCTTGGGGTCAAACTGTTCATTCCAAAAGTGAAGGGTGTTATATCCATTATTTTCCCAGAAAAGCTGAGAGTAATGCTCTGAAATAATGGAATCCCTAACAAATCCGCCGAAAATAATCCCGTGCCACTTGAAAATGATGTTTTTGATATCCCAGGAAATATTGTGCTTGATATTATTGATATTGTATGAGACCTTGACATTTCCCGACATTCTTGCAGAGGTATCAATTAGTATCCTTCCTGTCTTTCTTGTTCCTTTGACGAGATTTGCAATACACAATTCGCAAGAAGAGCCCTTACAAAGCTGGAATGAACCGCGCTTGTATGTAATTATGTTTTAAATAATAGAACTATCAATTTTTATATATTTTGCTTAGCAAAATGATAAATGTATTCTATAATATATCAATATATTAATGTATATATAGGATTAAAAATAATTAAAAAATTAATTAAGTTTGAGACTATTATTCGTGGGTTGCTCATGGGTTGCAATAGATTAGCCGATGTCATTTTCCAATTTTGCCCTAGAATAAGCGTACATTAAATTTTCAGCTGTATCTATGGGGAGGATAACATCTTTCTTTGCATAAAACTCGGGTCCTTGGCGCGATTCTCTGTTGATTAATGAGCGGAGAGTATTAAAATCGCTGAGTTCATATTGTAATTGGAAGGGCATATTATTACCTTGTACTAATTCTATGTAAATAGATGGTAATATTTTCTCTTTCCCGTTGCGTGAATAGAAGCTGTTAGGATAGCTAAAAACCGTATTTATAGCACCTGTTCCAGAAACTGAAAACATATTTTTAGTATTTTCAAAAGCGATGTGTTCGTTAGGGAAGGGTAATCCGGAACCCGAATAATTTATCATTCTATCAATGGGATTCGCTGCTAATACTAACATTTTACTATATTGCGAAGGATTTTTAATATAACCTTCAAGAAACATTTTAGAATTGTTTTGAATACTTACATTTAAATATATATATTCATCGTTAAAAATCATTATCTCTATTTTATATATATAGATTTATTTATTTACATTTGTACTCTTGTGCTAGTTCCCAAACCGTGCTTATTTACTTCTATTTTTTCGCAACTTGAAGGAGTGCATTTTACTATATAGCGCTCAGGGTACATAGTGCCCGAGACATCAATGGGGCGATTGCAAGGAGCACAAGGAGCTAAGTTGTTCGTCGCGTTCATCTTATTCATCTCTATTATTTTTTCGGCGTTGCTCTGTAAAAATACTCGGCTCTCATAACTGCTTTTAATCATACTGTTATTTGATAAATCAGTCATTAATTCAGCATTTACAGCACAGCGAGGTCTATAATCAGTGAATATTCGCCCATCTGACATTTTAATAGGGCATTTAGTACGATATTCATCTAAATTTGTATTATTCATTTTATTCATTTTATTATCTATACAATTACAATATTTTTTATTTTACGCCTTTTTATTATACTCCAATATTCTGCCTATAAGTATTGCTTTTGTACCCTCGCTATTTAAAGATTTTTCTACGCATTCATCGCGAAGCTTTTCAATACTCATTTTCTTATATTTCTTCGTTATAGATTTATCCTGATCCGTCCCAAAAGTAATATCAGAACTAACTGACATAGCATCATTATCTATATTATTATCAGCGGTATCGACGACGCCAGCTGCGCTACCTGTAGCACCCAGCGCACTACTAGCATATAAAATATCTCTAATATCATTTTCGCTATCACGGTCACTATCGCGAACAGCTGTCATATCTATTGTAACTGCCGAAGGAACATTTGAAGCATTATCGGCTTCGCCATATTCTACATTTTTATTTATAACTACATCATCACCTTCTTTACATTCTATTATTTCAATTTTATTATTAGATTCAACAACAATAGAAGCGTTCTCTGCGACATCTGTCTGGCTAATAACTATTTCAGGCTTGGAAGCGACATTAGCAACTGAAGCTACAGCGTCAATCATATACGATGACATATCTATGTCTTCTGAGTCCTTGGATACCTGCGCGTCTTTAGCCTTGGAGCTTGTTTTTTGTGATTTTACAATGGCTTCTGGTGGACAATAACTAACATTATTACAATAGTTCTTTTTGCTGCTGCCACTGCCGCCCGTGCTATCTTTAAATATTTCGTTCATAACTACATCGGCTTTTTCCATATTCTTTGATATTAAAGAATCCCTATCGGTCTTTTTAATCATATCGACGCGTTTTTCTAATATGAAATAATTGCCTTCAATTATAGTGATTTTTCTCCATAAGAACATTATTAAAAACAGAAAGAAACCCATTATAATTAAGTTTATATATGTTTGATCGAATAAAAAGCCGTACATTATTTATTAATATCATTACATATTTTGTTTTTCATTTTAATCGCATTATCTATAATATCTTTTGGGAAATCCTTGATATCTAATAATTCTATGGCAATACATAGATATGAATGACCTCTATTTATTTTATAAGGAAAGTGATATTTATTATTCATAGGTATCGCATCAACCGAGAGGTTTATAAATTTTTCAGGATATATTTCTTCCAGCTTTATTAATCTGTGGAAATGCGTAGTAATAATCAAAGTAATGCCTTGTAATTTGCTCAAATACTCTATGACCGCATATGCCGTCGCCATCCCCTCAATAGGTGGTGTAGAATGCATAGGTTCGTCCATCAAGAATAGAGCCGACTTATTATTTGCATTTATTTCCTTCGCTTTATTAATCATATTAAGACAATACTCAGCTTCTGCTTCAAAATACGAGCGATTTCCAAGAACATCTGAAACACGCATAAACGAATTAACGGTATCGTATAATATCATCTGCGATTTAATGCTATAAGCGATTCCCAAGGTTTGCCCTAAGATTACATTTGACAATATAGTTTTTACATATGTCGTCTTTCCGCCAGCATTAGGACCCGTTACAATAATATTTCTCCCCAAACTTACAGGATTTGATATTTGTGTATCAGATAATATAGGATTTTTGGCATCCCAAAACTTCGTCTCCGCAGTATTATAAGAGACGACAGACCAATCTTTTTCTAAAAACAAATTATTAATAGAATAGATAACATCAACTGCATAAATAGTTTTTAAAAGCGACGATAGCTTATCTTTTAATATATCGTCCTTCCATATCCTATAAATACACGACATACTGTTATTTATCATTATACCTTCATAGGTAGCTCTGATATTAAAATACGGTTCTATGATATTTTTCGGCACATTATTCATAATATTCAGCGAATGATTGACGAACTTTACCAGGCCCTCCATTTTATTCTGAAGTTTATCCTTAGTACTGTATAAAAAGTATGCAACCTCATATGTCTGATACATATTATACAAGTATATCCCTATGTAGAAAAATATAGATATGAACTTAATTAAATCTGTGCGAAAATTGCCAGTAGAAACGCACAACATTTTAATAATCTCGACGATTATCTGAAGATAAGAGCTGAAGCTGATATTCATCTTGAGATATCTATTTAAATATATGTAAGGTGCCACAAAGGTACTTATAGGATATAAGATGGATGTAATAGGTATAAAAAATATCTTGTACATATGATATATATCAAGTAGCGTCTCAATGTAATTTATATAGCTTAATATAAATGACGAAGGGAATAATATTTCTATTGAATTGTTCTCGTTAATTTCCTCGGCAATCTTATAAATCCATAAAATATCGTCCTCATACTCCTTCAATATTTCAATGTCTATATCGTAATTTATCAGAGCCTTCTGTCTTTTTTCAAGCAATTTCCTGTCATTTATAGGGTGTCTCACTAATCTCTCTATCAATATTTTGCTACCTTCCAATGATGGCAAATTGCGCGCCCATTTATCTATATTAGTATCCTTATATACATCGTCGGATATCTCTATTTTATCACCTCTTACTATATTATCTGTGATAATTCTGTTTAATATAGAGTTTTGCTTTTCTTTGTCAAATGAAAAAAGCTCTTTAAACTCCTCAATTAATTCTTCATCCATTATTTTATTATATTATTAAAAAATGATATAAAATCTCGCAGAGATATATGTTTAACTATGAATACGACAAATAAGATTTGCTGCGATGATAATATTACTATCTTTGCCAAAGGGCGTATCTATATTATCAATAAAGAACCTTACGAAACCATAGGCGATGTTTATAAAAGAGGCTGGTATATCATCAACAATATTAAATCTGACAATTCCGATAATTCCGAAAATTATACTAAATTATATTCGCTATCCATTATTAACAATAACAAAAATAAAGGAATGACATACGACGATGCTATTCTATAATGCAAATTCCATATCATTATTATCATTCAAAAAACTCGGTTCTCCCACCACCAACAATCTTCACTCTTGCACTTTTAGCAGTCGCCTTAGCAGTCGCCTTAGCAGTCGCCTTAGTAGTCGCCTTAGCAGTCGCCTTAGACTTAGGCTTAGGCTTAGCAACAGGACAATCCTTAACAGACTCATTGTATTTTGATAGTTTTAACGAAAGCTTTAATATAGATGCTATAAGCAATTTAATATTATTATCTTCCTTCATTAATATATGTATAAACCCTTATAATAATAGGATATTTTTTATATTAAATATTTGAATACTATACATACAGCAATTATAGTAGTTATAAAGTTCAATAGAAGGATTAATATTACGAAAGGTATTAGATAATACAAGATATATAATAGGATTGGCTTTACAATCTCATATCTTATATTAGATTTTAATATCTCATCTTTAATAAAATCAATTATAATATTTACAATATTATTTTTATAATCTTCATCATTATCATCGCAATTGTCCTTGTCCTTGTCTTTGTTATTATCACTATCTATATCGGCCATTTTAGGAATCTTTCTTATTTTTGATAAAAGAAATAAAGATAATATTTCTAAACTTGTGTATATAAATATTATCATATTATAGAAAATGAAATATATTGAAGCGTTGAGAAAATATAATGAAGGGAAAAATAAATGGTGTATGCCAAGAAAAGGCTCGTCTGATTATATGATAATAAAAAAAATGGTCGATAAGAATTATCAAGGAAAAAAAGTTGTCGCTAAATCGCCAGATAAATCATCCGCAAAATCATTAAAACATAGCGATATTTATAAGTCCTTGTCAAAAGAGAAAAGAAATATAATAGATAAGGCATCAAAAAAGCCAAAAATCAAGAAATCTCCGAATCTCTTTATGTCCGACAAAAGGATTCAAAAGATACAAAAGTTTTTAAAGAAATATGCTGTAAAAGATAAATATGTTCTTGAAAATCGTATAAAATATTATGAATATCTTTTGAATTACATTAAAAATATTAAAAGCGAAGAATGTGTTAAGAAATATATAGAAGATAATGATACTAAATATAGTATTGCTGATAAATTGTTTTTGATAAAAAAGATAGGTACCGATAGTGTTAATGCCTCAATATATCTCACAGTAATGAAGAATGTATTGGGAGGCAATTTATTGGCTGCTAAAATAACACCGATAAGCAACGATAACTTTAAGGAAATTAATATTATGGATTATTTAACTAAGAAGGTTATAACAAAGGGAAAATCCAAGCATTTCCTTATGATGTACAAGTATTTTGTATGTTATAAAAATGATACGAGCGATTATGTCTCAGATAACAAGCGTCTCATAGCTATTAATGAATTGGCACACGGAGATTTGAAAACACTTGTTGAAGATAGAAAGGTCGCGGGAAATAGCGAACTAATGTATAACCTTTTCGTTCAAACATTTTTATCAATAGCATCGTTTCATAAACTGGCTAAAAATTACCACAATGACGCCCATTACGGGAACTTCTTATATCACAAAAATAAAGAAGTCGGATATTATCACTATGTATCTAATAAGAAAGATTATTACTTAAAAGCCTGTGAGTATAATATAATGATATATGATTTCGGGTATTCCGAGGATATTAAAGAGAAAAATGCTAAACATAACTTGGTAGATTACCTTAGAATAATCAACGCTTTTATGAATAAATATCACGGTTGGGGAGAATATGTTGATTTACCCGAACAAAGATTCAATAATGAAATGATACAAGTCCAAGACAATCTTATGTCTTATATAAGAAATCTAAGCAGTTCTTATGATTTAGACATTGTAGAGTTTATATATAATATGATACAGAATGGACCTAAAAATATGCACAATAATATCTTTACTACTATTAAGCCCAATAAGATAATAAATAAAACCCCTTTTGTAATTTAATTAGAACAGACACATCATTCATAACCTATATTTATTTTTAATATCATTATAAAGTAAGATATAATGAACTATAGTGATACGCCAAAAAACAAAGCTAATACTAAGAGCAAAACGAGTAAGTACTATACGCCGACATCAAAAACGCTATCTAAGAGTTCTGCGATCTCTTCCAGTACTTCCAGCAATTCCAGCAAATATTATACTCCAGCGTCAGGCTCAAGCAATCATAGTGATGTCTATAATTCTTTGTCGAAAGAAACTAAAACTATAATAGATGAGATATCAAAAAAACCAAAAATCAAGAAATCTTCCAACCTATTCATAACTGATAAGGCGATTCAAAAGATTCAAAAGTTTTTCAAGAAATACGCAGTTGATGAAAAATATACCCTTGATAATCGCGTAAAGTATTATAAATATATATATAATTATATTAAAGATATCAAAAATAACGAATGTATAAAATATAGCAAAGATAAGGCTGTAAAATATACTATAGGGGATAAATTATTTTTAATTAAGAAGATAGGAACAGAAAGTGTGGGCGGTGTTATATATCTTACTGTTCTCAAGAATGTATTGGGAGGCAATTTATTGGCTTCTAAAATAACCCCGATTATCAAGGATAATCATAGAGAAATAAAGATTATGAAAAAATTAACTGACAAGGTTATTTCGCAGAAAAAATCTAAACATTTTCTTATAATGTATAAGCATTTTGTATGTCATCCTATGAGCATATTAGAGATGATGAAGAAACCCTTAGGAAGCCAGGTATCGCCAGACAAACGCCTCGTTTCTATTAACGAGTTGGCTCACGGTGATTTAAAGATGCTTTTGGAGGATAGAAAAATAATCTCTAACGATGAACTAATGTATAACATATTTATTCAAACATTTTTATCCATTGCATCTTTTCACAATTTAGCCGGACACTATCATAATGACACGCATTATGGAAACTTCTTGTATCAAAAAAACAAAGAAATCGGGTATTATCATTATACATACAATAACACCTCGTATTATTTGAAAGCCTGTGAATATAATATAATGATATACGATTACGGGTATGCTACAAAATCTTACAAAAAATACAATAAAAAGGCACTACTTGATTATATCAAAATAATTAACTCTTTTATGAATGAGAAAGACGGTTGGGGATTTTATCCCGATTTGCCGAGCGCCGAGTTTAATGATGTTATGTTATTAATAAAAGACGAGCTAACTGTAGAGTATGACGAAGGAGATAAAAATTCTAATATACAAAGTATGATAGTAGACAAGTTCTTAATATTCCTTGTGGAATATTATTATCCGCACTTTAAGCTCTTTATAAAGAATAAGCCCGATAAAATCATTAATAAAATACCGTTCATTATCGGATAAAAATCTCGGGGAAAACTTCATTATTTTTACCGCATATATTTAAAAACAATAATAATAATTTAATATATTATAAAATGTTTCTGGAACCTATCAAAAGGGATAATAAACTAATATTGATATACAAAAATCCGCCTGTTAAAAACATAGTAGATGTAAGGATTAAATCTATTAATAAGCTGGCAAATAATACCGGATATGTATTTAACATATACATAGCGCCTTCCAATAATTCGGAGATAATAAGAGAGCTTATTGCGTTTGATAAGGAAATAATGAGCTCTATCGAGGATAATTCGTTAAAATGGTTTAATAATAAGTTTGATATGAGCGAGATAACCGAGCTATATCACAAATCCTTTTGTAATCAAACGAAAACAATCGGTGTCATACTGACATCCAAACAGGTTAAGAATATGCTTTATAATAATAAGGTCGTTCAAGATATCGACGATATCGTTAATATTATAAGGGAGGATAATACAGCTAAAAAATCATTCATTAATATTACAATTGAATATTACGGTCTCTATATATATAGCGAGACTACTTCTAACAAATGGATAATAAGGAAAATAGATATTTCAAATATAGATGATGACGATAATACCGTGAGTACGGATGAATTGATAGACAATTTTCAGGACAGAATCTATAATATTAAGAAAAAATGCAATGACAAAATTGGAGAGCTTAGCAAAAACATAGATAATATCCGGGACAATATGAAAACGATTGACGAATTATTGGCGGATTTGAAGAAAAGTTCGGAATCAACCAATGTTAATATAAACTATTTTCTAAATAAATTGAATACATTAATATTAAACCAAGAAGAAAATCTAAAATAATAATATATTTAAAAATATTTTTAAATATAATCTAATGTAAATAATAGATATATAAGTAGAATAAATATGGGTACTAATAAAAACGTTGTTGTATCTTTTTCAATAGCAATATTATTGCTTCTATCCTTACTATTATTATTAACATACAATTCCAAATGCAATCAATCGCATAATACCGCTGGCCCCGCTATGCAAAACTCATATAATGTAGGAAACTACTCCAAAGGCCCCGAACCCTTCTATTTTGAGAAATTCACTCAGAATGAACCCTCCGCACAAGAAGAACAATTTTATAATAGAAAACCGCCAACGAAAGACCAAGAAAACGAATTTGATGCAGCTGATTATTTTAAACAAAGAGAACTTGAAAAAAAATGGTACGGTTCAGGTATGGATACAACACCATTAGCGAAATACAAAAAAAAACCCTCGAGGCCACTCTCGGGGCCGCTCGCCAAATTTACTGACTATAAAGAGGGAACGAATGTAGAAGAAGGCTTTAACAACTATAACGAGGGAATGAAGGTAGAACCAATGGCCGACCTTGCTTCAGTTCAAACTGCCAATGAAGTTTCCCCTCAATGGTCCGCGAGAGCCAACCAGCAAACCCAAAACTCGCCTATGATGTCCTCGCAAGGCCCCGCTGGTTCTTTTAATGGAGATTCAAGCTTTCAACCCGTATCTAATATGGGCGGTATGGGCGGTATGGGAGCCGGAGCTGGCGGTTCTAACCAACAAGGAATGCAATCTTGCTTCCCTCGCGATAGATTAACCGCTGACGATTTATTGCCTAAAGATGCGGCTGATAGCAAATGGGCTCAAATAAATCCCTCGGGGGGCGGTAATATTAGCGACCAGAACTATTTAACCGCTGGATATCATGTAGGCGTTAATACCGTCGGACAATCGCTAAGAAATGCCAACTTACAATTACGCTCTGAAATACCCAATCCTCAAGATGCCGTCGGTCCCTGGATGATTAGCACGATAGAACCGGATTTGCGCCAAAATACCCTTGAAATCGGTAGCTCAATCTCCTACTAAATTATTTTTACCTTCTTATAATTATAAAAATGTACATAAGGAAAATCACATAAGAAATATACTATATAAAGATTTAAATGTGCGATTTAGGACAAAATCTACTTTTAAAATCTCTTACAGATTTTTACAATAAAAATGTTGAATACAAGATAATATTGAAGAATATCATTATAGGGAAACATAAGCTGTCTCTGCGAATCATTGAATGGCTTGTAACGCATTATGCGAAAAGCAACAATATATATTATTGGATTGATGACAATAAAAACATATATACCGATTTTCCGCCCGAAAATATAAAGGGTAATATTAGAAAAATCAACTTATATCACGATTATCGCGCACAATTAAAATCGTATTCAAAGTTTAACTTTGATTCTTTCAGGAGACACCATCGCATAACCTTCTTTATTAGCGAAGATAAAAGCGAATATATAGAAACGACTGTCGGGCAGCTCAACTTTTTCCGCTGGATTTTCAATAATAATATTATAAATTACGCTATTAATAACTATGATGTCATATATAAAAAAATGATTGATAATAACATATGTAAGTGTAAAGCCGTGGCTTATACCGACCACGACATAATCAGAACCAAGTGTCTATTGAGATTTGATTAAATCGCGCAATTCCACATTCTCCTTCTTCAGCTCATTTATATTTTTATTTAATTCTTTTATTGATTCTATCAGTAGCGGTATCATTTTTTCATAATTAACTGTCAGATAATTGCTGCCAGTTTTTGAAACAACATTATTTTCCGCATCATATGATATATCCGCCGGGGCTATGTCTATTAATTCAGGCAATATTTTTTGGACGTCTTGCGCACTAACGCCGAGCTCTCTCTTATTTCCTTTGATTCCCAAATCATTCGCCGTTTTATTGGGCTTATAATAGAATCCTTGCAATTTACTGACAATATCAAGCGGATTCTCTATATTACCCTCCCTATCCTTTAATCTTTCATCAGAAAAATCATCAAAAGTTGTAATAGCTAATGATGCTATAATATTTCCATTAACATACATATTTCCATTCACATCCAATTTATATTCAGAGTTTGTAGTAACAGTCTTGCCTATTGCAACATTTGAATAAGACATTATACCGTAAATATTTGAAGTCCAATTCGATGCTTTAAACTTCTCTGCTCCTTTAAATAAATCTCCAACAAAACTAATATTTCCATTAACATACATATTTCCATTCACATCCAATTTATATACAGAGTTTGTAGTAACAGTCTTGCCTATGGCAACATTTGAATATGACATTATACCGTCAATATTTGAAGTCCAGTTAGATGCTTTAAATTTCTCGGCGCCTTTAAATAAATCCCCGCCAAAACTAATATTTCCCTTGACATCTATGCTACCGTCAGTATTTACTGAAAATATTTCTACATCCGGTTCGCTATCTTTCAAAGCACTTATTATTTTTTTAGATTCACCCATTTGTCTTACAGTTAATGCTGTACTCATTTGATTAATGTTAGTTATATCCAATCTCTCAGTAGTATATACATCAGTATTCAAAGTAGTCGTTGAACCGTGAACAGTTAAATTGGAATTGATAATTAAATCACCATTATATATATCATCAATTATAAACTTCTTTTGCGTCCCTTGTGTTATAGTATCTGTATTGATATTTGTGATAAGCTGAGATAGATTAGTATTTATTTCGGATATGTAATTGGATTGTCTGCTGTCGTTGGTATCTATGCGTTGAGATATATTAGTATTTATTTCGGATATGTAATTGGATTGTCTGCTGTCGTTGGTATCTATGCGCTGTTTGATATTATAGTTAATATCTTTGAGATTATTTAATTCTCCAACAGTTATATCATTTATCTTTCCTGTAAATTGGATATCTCCTTCTACATCTAACTGGACTGTGGGAAGATTGGTCCCTTTTCTAATACCGATAAATCCATTACTAATCATTTTAAATAATTCAGTAGTTCCCTTTTTAATATTTATTATATCGGCGTCCGGTGTATTATTTTGCGAAGCTGTAATATTTAGCAGAGATTGATTGTCAGTAGCCGAATTGATATTCAATTGGCCGCTATAAGTGTTATTTGTTATGTATTTATTTTGCGTTCCTTGCGCGATATTATCTGTGGTCAGCGAAGATATGCGTGAAGATATCAGATTGCTCGTAGTTGTTATAGAGGTCGCCAAATAATTAGACATTCCGACATTTAAATTAGAGGCATATTTGCTAGTATTCGTATTGGATACTAATACATAATTGCTGACATTTTTATCAACTGCGTTGTAATCTGTGCTCAATAAATTGGATACATTTAATATGTAATTGCTAACATTATTATCCAGCCTCTTGTAATCAATCGTAAGCATATTAGAGACACTTAGGATATAATTACTACTGACATTCGTTTCTTTGCTGCTATTTTGTAATATATTGGAAACATTCAGGATAAAGTTGCTGATATTTCTGTCTAACAATTTATATTCGGTTTGTAATATATTGGATATGTTAAGAGTAAAATTAGATTGCTGCACATCATTATCATAAATCTTCTGCTTAACATTATAGTTAATTCCTGTCAAGTGTTCAAGTTCGGCTGCAGATATATTATTTATTTTTCCCGTATATTTAATGTTGCCTATGACATCTAATTTTTCTGTCGGGACATTATTGGCAATACCTATATTTCCATTAGAGCTGATTATAAATACTGCATCATTCAATTCCATATCATTCTTAGAATAGCATTCAAAGATATTTGAATAATTCGTATTATGTTTGATTTTAATACTGGGTTTGTTAGAAGATACATCAATATTATGGATATCTATGAAACCCGTATTATAATTTGAGAGATGTCTGTGTATTTGAGTGATAAGCGGATTAAAAGTAGTTATATCGCCATTTAATATCAAATCGCCAAATACTCTTAGATTTCCATTTGGATTTTCTGTAGAATAATAGGTACCTACATTTAAATTAGAATAAACTGTAATAGAACCGTCATATTGGTCATTCTTTATATATCTATTGGTTGCACCATCAGCAATCCCATCAAGGTTTAATTCATTTATTTGCTGTTGTACATTTTTAGTAATTCCTGAGAGCGTATGAAGCTCATTAGATGTAATAAGATTTATTCTATCTGCGAAGCTTATAGAGCTCATTTCAAGGGCGCCTGTGGGACTTGAAGATAATTTAGCTTCGCCAATAGTTATAGTATTGGCACTAACAAAAATATCCTTCCATCTAAGGTTTGAAGAACCTAATGAATATTTATCATTTTCGTCCGGAAGAATATTTGTGGCAACTCGCAAATCTTGCTGATTCGCTAAAGATATCTTGTTATTTATGATAAATCTATTATTTATACCTTGTGTTATTATATCGGCCGTCAAAGTACTTGAACCGGTACCACCGCGCACTATAGGAAGTATCCCTGCCGATGCATTACCCACATTTATATTAGTTATATTAGCACCGCTTCCAGCGATATTAGTGGCTGCCAAAGTATTTGTATCATTATTCCAGGATAGATTGGCGGATTGCAGGGGGGTATTTGTCCCATTGCCGACTACTAATAAACTTGGTACTAATGTGCTCGCACCTGTTCCTCCCTTGGCGACCAGCAATACACCATTTGTATCTGTTGATAGATTTATTAGATTGGCAAAAGAGGATGCCCCTGTACCGCCCTTTGCGAGTGGCAATATGCTGTTTGTATCTGTATCTAAGTTTATTAGATTGGCAAAAGACGATGCCCCGGTGCCACCCTTGGCGAGTGGCAATATACTGTTAGTATCCGTATCTAAATTTATTAGATTAGCCAGAGATGATGCGCCCGTACCACCTTTTACTATAGGCAATATTCCCTGTATTGAAGATGCCGATAAATTGATTTCGGCAGAATCGGAATTGAAGACTATGCCGCCATTTGCGGATGCTTTTATTGAAACGGTGCTCCCGCTAAGAGCAATACCTGTCCCTGCGGTTATCTCTGTTTTAGTAAATAGATTAAAGTCTATGGGATCCGTATTTAATGTAGTTATATCAAGCGAACTGATAAATCCGCTGTTTTTATTTTCAACACCTCTTTTGACGAATATATAAGAACCCTTTTTAATATTTTGCGAAGTGTTGAAATCGCTTCGTCGTTGCCAGGTAGAATATGTGGGACCAGATGTCAAAGTAAGTATATATATGCCGTTTTCAGCTTTGTTCGTCTGATTCTTTACTAATATTGAGCTTCCGCTCGTAGGCCAGACTCCGTCAATAATATTTATAGTGTAATCAACAGATCCGCTGAGATTGATATTCGCAGTAGTTGCCAAATCCGCATTTTCAAGTACTGTTAAACCAGATGCTACTGATGATAATTCGGATTTTGTAGCATAAGCTGTCAAATCAATATTGCTGTTTCCTCTTATAATACCTGATTCATCTACTGTTATTGTAATGCCGTCAACCTTTATTAGGCCCAAAGCAGAACCATTTACATCATGTTTTGCCACTGGCAATTTATCTATTTTAACTAAATTAGAACTATCAAATATTTTGCTATTTAAATCATTTAAATGAGTCGCTAAGGTATTACTCGTGCTTAAAACATAGTTAGATAAATTAGCTATTACATCTTGTTTATTTGATATAAATTTGCCATTTAATGTCTCAATATTATTCAATATTATTAGATTAGAAGAATCGTATTTTATTATATTATAAGCCATTTTATGCTATATTAATATTATTCTTTATAATAATATATACATAATAATATGGCTATAAATTATCAGGCATTCTCTAATACCTGTATTCTTTGCAGTAATTCGTTAATTTTATTTATCAAATAGTTGGATGTCGATGCGATGTAATTTGATGTAGAAGTCATTATATCAGCTCCATTAATATTATAAGACCCGTTAATTAGATTGATATTTCCAGCTACATTCAATTTGTGCGTATCAGTTGGCGGAGCCGTATCTATACCGACAGTATTATATTGCGTATTAATTTGTATTTGCGATGTTTGTGGTGGAGCTATATAGCTTGTTCCCTTATTCCATATTTCTGTCGCCGTCCAACTTGAAGATGGGCTGGGATAATTATTATCAAGCATCAAAGACGACTTATTTAAGAACAAAGAGCTGCCGATAAAACCTGTCGTTTTATTTTTCCAATATGCCGTATAATAAACGGTTTCTGTCGTATTTGGCATATCTTGATAAGAACCTGCGACATTAGTTATAAAATGCGAGTATGTACTTGATTCCGCACCAAGATTGTGAGATATCCAGCAACTCGCGCCATAACTGTTGTTTTCTATAATTCCGTTAGCGTTTGATATGTGTTCCCAGGAGCCGTTGCCGATTTTGCGATATAGGCGTAAGCCCCACCATCGCGAATCAGTCAAATATTCCATACCAATATGACACACGATGGATATTAAAATCTTAGAAGTGGCGTCGGAAGGTTTAATGGAGATTACGAAGCCATTTGCTATATTATTATTAATCGGTTCCCAGTCATTACCTGTTTTATATTCGGTTTTTGAATATGTTAAATGCTTCGTTTGGATAATCATTCCCTGCGACATTTCCAAAGATAGCGATTGGCCGTTCCTTAGGAATGCAGAGGCATTTATATTTCCACCGATATCAAGGGAATATTCGGGATTTTCTTTGTTAATCCCTACTTTGCCGTCGTTTATTATAGTAAATACTTCGGTATTAATATTAGATACTGATAAGATTCTTTCGCTTGAATTTTGTCTGATAGATAAAGCTCGTTCTAATGAATTATTTTCTATTATGATATTTTGCGTCTTTAAACTGCTCTCAATAATATTGCTACCATACACATATAAATTAGAGTTTATAGTAATATCTCCATTTATTCGTAAATTACTATTATAGACATTATTTCTAATATATTTATTATTGGCATTATCTAATGTAAGTATATCATCTGTATTAATATTCCTTATTATATCAAGTATATTATTTGAAGTATTTGCTATATAGTCAGCTGTAATAATGTTAGTAGAATCATTAAGATTTGCTGAGATTGATGGATATAATATTTGTTCATTATTCAAAGTATATTTTATATTGCCTGCTGTATCAAGAGATATAGATACTTTTTTATCGCCATTATTTAATTCCACAGTATTTATATTAATATTTTTGTAATTACCTAAATCATCTTTGATATCAAGATTACTATTATTTTTAGATAAAACGAGGTTATCCAAGAATATACTATTTCCGGATAAATACAGGTCATTCCATCTATTGTTTGGGGAACCTAAATTGCTTGCATTTGATATCTTAGGTATAATATTTCCGTCTATATTAATATCTCCTTTCAATTCCAGAATTGAAGAGGGATTTTCAACATTAATGCCTACATTTCCGTTACCCAATATAGTAAAAACATTGCTTACATTATTATAGGCTCTGAATATATCATAAGATTGATTTAATTGCGATACATTAATCGTGGTATCTGTTCCGTTATTACTAATTTCCAAAACCTCTGTTGAAAAAACATTGGTTATCAATGTTGTTTTTTCGCCGTGTATAGTTATGTTAGATGTTATAAAATGCCCTTTGACCTCTATATCTCCCTCATAGATTCCTCCAACTATATATTTATTATATACCCCATTTGCTACATCATCAGCTGTTAAATTATTTATTCTATTAGCTATTTGATTACTAGTCCCCATAATGTAATTAGTAGTATTGGCAAACAGAGTATCATAATCAGTCTTTAAGACATTGCTTGTAGCTAAGATGTAATTTGTGGTATTCTCAAACTGGGTATCATAGTCAGTATTCAGGTAATTGCTGACTGCTAAGATGTAATTTGTGGTATTTGCAAATTGAGTATCATAATCAGTCTTTAAGACATTGCTTGTAGCAAGGATATAATTTGTGGTATTGTCAAACTGAGTATCATAATCAGTATTCAGGTAATTGCTGACTGCTAAGATGTAATTTGTGGTATTGGCAAACTGAGTATCATAATCAGTCTTTAAGACATTGCTTGTAGCCAGGATATAATTTGTGGTATTGTCAAACTGGGTATCATAATCAGTCTTTAAGACATTGCTTGTAGCCAGGATATAATTTGTGGTATTGTCAAACTGGGTATCATAGTCAGTGTTGAGGTAATTGCTGACTGCTAAGATATAATTTGTAGTATTGGCAAACTGAGTATCATAATCAGTCTTTAAGACATTGCTTGTAGCCAGGATATAATTTGTGGTATTGTCAAAGATGTTGTCATAGTCAGTATTGAGGTAATTGCTGACTGCTAAGATGTAATTAGTAGTATTAGCAAATTGGGTATCATAATCAGTCTTTATGACATTGCTTGTAGCTAAGATGTAATTTGTGGTATTATCAAAGATATTATCATAATCAGTATTGAGATAATTACTGATTGCTAAGATATAATTAGTAGTATTAGCAAATTGGGTATCATAATCAGTCTTTATGACATTGCTTGTAGCTAAGATGTAATTTGTGGTATTGTCAAAGATGTTGTCATAGTCAGTATTGAGGTAATTGCTGACAGCTAAGATATAATTAGTTGTATTAGCAAAAAGGGTATCATAATCAGTCTTTATGACATTGCTCGTAGCCAGGATATAATTTGTGGTATTGTCAAAGATGTTGTCATAGTCAGTATTGAGGTAATTGCTGACTGCCAAAATGAAATTTGATGTTTCACTAATTATATCTCTGTTGTTGATAGTAATCTTGTAATTTTCATTTAATTCAGAGTATATATTGATATTCCCTCGCACTTCTAGTAAATTATTAGATACAGGGATATTATTACCTATAATAACAGTTCCATCATTTAATATTTTAAATACATCATTTATATTGTTTGAAATATTTAATATATTATATAGTGTATTAGTTTGTTTAATAGTTAGAGCACTACCGATTCCTTTATTTTCAATCTCTAATTGTTCTGTGGTATATATATCTGTGTATAATAATGTTTTTTCTCCATAAACTGTCAAATTAGATGCTATAAGATTTCCATTTATTTCTAAATCATCATTGTATAAATTATTTATTATAAATCGATTTATTAATCCATCGTATATATCATCTGCATCAAGGTCGCTTATTCTTTTTGATATGACATTACTCGTAGCCAGAATGTAATTCGTAGTATTATCAAAAACCCTGTCATAGTCAGTATTGAGGTAATTACTGACTGCGAGGATATAATTAGTAGTATTAGCAAATTGGGTATCATAATCAGTCTTTATAACATTACTTGTGGCCAATATGTAATTTGTGGTATTGTCAAAGATGTTGTCATAGTCAGTATTGAGGTAATTGCTTATTGCAAGGATATAATTAGTAGTATTAGCAAATTGGGTATCATAATCAGTCTTTATGACATTGCTTGTAGCCAGGATATAATTAGTAGTATTGTCAAAGATGTTGTCATAATCAGTATTCAGATAATTGCTTATTGCTAAGATATAATTTGTGGTATTCGCAAACTGAGTATCATAATCAGTCTTTAAGACATTGCTTGTAGCCAGGATATAATTAGTAGTATTGTCAAAGATGTTGTCATAATCAGTATTAAGGTAATTGCTGATTGCTAAGATGTAATTAGTAGTATTTGCAAACTGATTATCATAATCAGTCTTTAAGACATTGCTTGTAGCCAGGATATAGTTTGTGGTATTATCAAAGATATTATCATAATCAGTATTGAGGTAATTACTGATTGCTAAGATATAATTGGTAGTATTAGCAAACTGAGTATCATAGTCAGTCTTTATAACATTACTTGTGGCTAAGATATAGTTTGTGGTATTATCAAAGATATTATCATAATCAGTATTGAGGTAATTACTGACAGCTAAGATATAATTGGTAGTATTAGCAAAAAGGGTGTTATAATCGGTCTTTAAGACATTGCTTGTGGCTAAGATGTAATTTGTGGTATTATCAAAGATGTTGT
>Ga0209770_10000098_pt1 | contig 51466 bp, 44 predicted proteins | sample LauGreSu1BDMLBDD_2_FD_187572 | JGI IMG/M metagenome (GOLD analysis project Ga0209770, IMG submission 187572) | Freshwater lake microbial communities from Lake Michigan, USA - Su13.BD.MLB.DD (SPAdes) (version 2) | ecosystem: Environmental > Aquatic > Freshwater > Lake | place: Lake Michigan, USA... | reverse complement strand
ATTGGGGGCTGATATGGGGGCGAATTGAATCTCCAATGGAACATACGGCGAAGAGGGTACCGCAATCGCGGGTGAAATTTGGTCGAGTCCTCCGTCGTAGTAAAAGAGAAGGTTGTGATTTCCCACAAAACCGATTTCGGCCATCTTTGCGGAATTGGGATTTTTCGCCGCACCTTCCAAAGCATGCTCCAATCGATTGACGGCGATGATGGCATCCTCTTTTCCGTCCGAATCGAGGTGTGCTTTGAAGATTTTAAGTCCGTATTGCTCCGTTACGGGAATCTGCAATTGCGCTTCCACGTGCCTTTTTGCTCGGCTGTTCAAATCATCTTCGGTGCTTTTTGTTTCCATAGCTGTCCGAGCAGGATTCTCAGAGGGTTTATCCTCTGATTGGCAACCCATGGCAAAAAATCCAATGGCAAAAATGATCCTAAACTTCATGTCCTAAAACCGTTTCCACCAACTCCAAAGCAACTTTTAATTGCTCTTCTCGGCTGATGCTTCCCGTATCAATTAATATGGCGTCCTCAGCTTTTGACAAAGGACTAATGCTGCGCTGTGTATCGTAAGAATCCCTTTGGGATAAATTGTTTTTAACTTCTTGAAAGGTTGATGAAGGTTGATTTTTTTGCATTTCCTCGAACCTTCGTTGGCTTCGGGTATCGAGGTCTGCGGTTACGAATAATTTTAATTCCGCCTTGGGAAAAACCACCGTTCCAATGTCTCTTCCATCCATCACAACTCCGCCTTCGCTGCCCATTGCCCTTTGCAGGTCCACTAATTTTTCGCGAACCTCCCTTACCGCGGCCACAGCGGAGACCACCTCTGATACCTTCGAGGAACGAATCTCAAGGCTCACATCGCGTCCGTTAAGCATTAAGACCTGGGTCGCATCCATGGTAAAGTAAAGGGAAATTTCCGGGAGTTTCGCAACCAATTCTGACACGTTTAAATTTCCCGAATCGAGTAAGCCCTGTTCTAAGGCAAAAAGGGCAACACCTCGGTACATCGCACCAGAATCTATGAAAATATAACCCAAGGCTTTGGCCAAGTCCTTTCCCAAGGTGCTTTTTCCGCTGGACGCATAGCCATCAATGGCAATGGTAATTTTCTTCGCTTGGACCATGGTTTCAAAGGTACGTATTTGAAGCCAATGTCGAGTTCTAAGCCTTTATTTTATTCCTTCACAAAGCGTACAATGGCTGCTCGTTCTTCATTGTACAAGCCAAGATAATAGGTTCCCGCCGCTAATTTATGCGACATTTCAAGCGTGTTTTTGGCGGTTCCGTTACTTGCACCCAATCGAAATTCGGAGACTAATTTTCCGTCGGTAGAGAACAGTTTTCCTTCCACAACCTCTCCTACCACGCCATCTACCTCTACGTTAAAGGTTCCGTTGTTGGGATTAGGGTAGAGCAATACGACGGACAGCCCGTGCGATGCATTTTCCAGTCCTTGGGTTTCTTCCACGGTTATTTGTACCGTTCCGATGCATCCGTTAACGTCTTTGATGTAGAGGGTGTACGTCCCCGGAGCCAAGTTCGTAAAGAGGGTTCCTGAATAGTAATTAGTTCCATTGATGCTGTACGTATAAGGCATGTTACCTCCGCTGCCGGTTACGGTAATGGTCCCGTTATTACCGGTCGAGGCCGTAGAAATTCCTGTAATCGTAACTTGCGTTGGCTCAACCACCGTTGTTGGAAAGGTTTGTGTGCAACCGTTGGCATCTTGAATTCCTACCACATACGTTGCAGCCGACAAATTGTTAAATGTTGCGGTGTTTCCGTAGGCGCCACCGTTTAAATTGTAGGAATACGGACTGGTTCCGCCGTTACCGCTGGCAACGATGCTTCCGTTGGACTCTCCGAAACAGGTTATTGCGGATGGAATGGCATTGATCGTTAGCGCATTAGGTTCGGTAATGGTCGTGCTGACGGTACCCACACAGCCGTTGGCATCTTTCGCGTAAAACGTGTAGGTCCCTGCGCTCAATCCGTTAAAGCTGTTGGATCCTTGGAAGTTAACACCGTTCTGCGAATACGTGTAAGCCGCTTGCCCTCCTGTTGCTGATAATTGAACGCTACCGTTGTTTTGTCCGTTGCAGGTGATCTGTGATGTTGTCGCGGTGGTAGTTATGCTCACCGGTGGATTCAAGTTAAAGGTTCCTTGTCCTTGGCATGCGTTGGCATCGGTAACCGTGTAATTGATGGTTCCTGCGGGAAGGTTCGAAAAAACGCCGCTACCCTGCGCAGCTCCACCATTGATCTGGTAGGTGTAGGGAGCGGACCCGCCGTTGACGTTTAGTGTGATTTGCCCGTTGCTGCCGGTACAACTGGGCTGGGCGTTAACCGTATAAGTTACGTTCAGCAAGTTGCCACCTACCGTAACGGTGAAGTTAAAAGCGTCGTTACAAGTGTTTTCGTCCGGGGAAACGCCGTTAGCACCGGTGGTAGAAAGCACAACCGCGTTGTTTCCTGCCGCTAAACCGTTGATGGTTACAAAAACGGTATCCGTACTTCCAATGGCGTTGAGTTGGTTGGAATTGAAATTGACCGTGGTCGCTGCACCTGCACCAATCTGCCAAGTAAGGTTGCCGCTGGTCACCGCCGTTGAACCAAAGTTTTGAACGATTACGCCAAGTTGTGTCGTTGCTCCGCAAAGGGTGGCGGGATTAACGACATAAGCACCGACCACACCGGCATCGTTGGCATCCGGGTTCATTTTGATGGCAGCAACTCGCGTACGGGTTGAATTCGCGTCGCGGTAAACCCCGGTGTAGTAAAACGTTTCTCCGTCAAAATCATCGATCGCCATGTGGTGGTAATCGCCCCAACGGGTATCGCCTGTTTTTGAGGAGGCTCCTGCGATGATAGTGGTTTCGGTCATGGTCATTTGCCCGAGCGGATCGCAAGGTTTTCTTCCGGTCATTTTAATCGAAGGAAAATCGCCGGCGGTGGTACTTGAAGTAGAATAAGCCATGATGATGTTACCGTGCTTATCGATATTGATGGCTGGCATCCAACGGTTGGTGGTCCCTGGTGCGTACGTTCCTTCTTGATAGAGGGACCAATTCGCCGAAGTACTTCCGCTAGGACGACGCAGTTCGCACCAGCGAACTCCTGATCGGTCGTTTCCATTAACATCCGTCACTAAACACGCCATTAAGGTTTGATGGGTTGAAAAAACGCGCATGGGTGCTTTGAACATGACCGTTTCCCTGAGGGGATCCAATTTCGTGTTGACACCGGGTTGAGGTACGCAGGTAAAACTCGTGAGTCCGCACAATTTGGAATCAATTTCCGCAATAGCGATGTCCTGTATTTTAGCGACGGTTGCCGTGGTGTTGGCCCAGTTGATGGTCATTTCCCAAAGTTCTATCCAGTCGTTGGTCGGGCTGTCCGGACTTCCATTGGTGTGTGATTCGTCGTCTCGGTGGCGAATGAAAAGCGGTTTCATACCGGCAGGAGCAGCAAGGTCTCCTTCGAGATCAACAGGCGTGATGGATTGAAAACCGAAGCCGTTCAGGGAATATCCGATGGGAATACCAATGAAAGGAGAGGCTGTTCCTGCGAGCAAATTGCTCAAACGCATGGCATAAATGCGTGGAGGACCACCTTCATTGGTAGAAACCAAGAAGGCATCTGAAGAAGGGCAAAAGCCCCATTTTGGATAGTCTGGAAAGGACGGACAATTGAACTGGTACGTATAATAGGCTCCCTGCGGATTGTTGGTTTGGGAAACATGAAGCAGTAGCTTGTTGCCCGTGTTGGAAAATTCCATCAAAAACCACCTTCTCAAGGGTTTGTAATACAGCACGATTGGATCTCCAAGGCCGGTTGGTCCACCCAAGGTTTGCATGGTTAAAGAGCTCGAAATTGTGGCTCCTGTTACTTTATTGAAAATCCGGTAAACGGCACCTCCTCCGGAGTTCGTCGAGGCGATGGCCACTGCGCTGTCGGCATCTACGGTTGGATCGGGGGGCGACATGTTTTGTCCTAAGCCGTTGCCTTGCCACAAAATAGTGGCGGCAGTCGTTTTCTCGGTAGACTCATGCTGTTGCCATACCCAATCAGGGTTATGGGTTTGAGATTGGTCAACCTGTACGTCTTCTCTTCCTTTAAAATTTGGTTTTAGCACGGTGTTCGCTGGCTGTGCGTCTTTCAATGGAATGGGAACGAGATGGCTAATACTCGGTTCGAAAAAACCATAAAACTCAGAATTTTGGGCACTTAAGTAAAGGGGAGAGCAGGCAAATAAAGCAAGTATAAGTTTCTTCATTTCATCAATTTAATGTCGATAAAGTTAGGTTATTTTTGTACAAGATTTTAACAAGTGGATAACTTGTTACTCAGTGTGAATGAAAGTTTGATGTATGAAATATGTAATGCTAATATCTCCGGCTAAAAATTTAAAGAAACAAGCGGCCATTGAACCGGAAAGGTTACTGACCCCTAGGTTTATGGCGGAGTCAAAGCTCATACACCGTTCTTTGGCAAAGTTAAAATTTCAACACATTGTTGACCTCATGGGCGTATCGGCAACCTTGGCAAGGGAGTCCTTGGACATGATTAAAATGTGGGATCACCGATTTCTCTACCGTGCGGTGGAAATGTTCGACGGTGAAGTGTACCGCGGGTTGTCGGTGGATACCTTATCGGAAGGTGCTCAAGAACGCATGAAGGACCAACTGCGGATTTTATCCGGGCTCTATGGAGTACTGCATCCAGACGATTTAATCGCACCTTATCGCTTGGAAATGAAGACGAAACTTCCCGTGAAGAAGGCGGAGAATCTTTACCAATTTTGGGGGAACAAGCTGGCGAAACAGTTGAGTCAGGAAGCTGATTATTTAGTTAACCTTGCTTCGGACGAGTACAGCAAAGCGGTATTGTCACATTGGGATAAGACCAAGGTCATCACGCCGGTTTTCATGGAGGAGAATGAAGGTAAACCGAAGGTGGTGATGATGTACGCAAAAAATGCCCGTGGAAAAATGGCGCGTTTCGTGTTGGAAAACAACCTTGAGCAACTAACCGATATACAAGGATTTGACTTGGATAATTACCGTTTCGTGCAGGATTTATCGCAGGAAAATCGTTGGGTGTTTTTGCGCTGAGGGTTGAAGTGTATACCGAAATAACTTGATTAGTCTCTAACAAAAAAATCCGGATCTTTGGCTTTATCCATGATTTCCCAAGTGTGATCGGAAAGCAACCTTACCGTTGCGATAAAACGTAAATCGTTTTTTGATTTTCCCCAGTCCTGAGGACCAATAAGGCTTAAAAGGAATTCTTCGTTTTTCTGGTATAAATGGTAGACGTGATGAATTAATGGTTCAAATTTGATGTTGCATTGATAAATCAACAGCGAAATTTTTTTGCGTTCTTCAATGCGTTTTGCCTGCTCTGCCAAAAGCTGAATTTGTTCGTAAATTTGATGAAGTTGTGCTTCGGTTTGAAACTCCATCGCACGCAAGGCTTTACTTTTGGTTTTACCTTCATCAACGGGTTGTATGGGTAAACTGCCTGCATGATGTGCATAGGGTAGTAAACCAGGTGAAGTGCTTATTTTGTCAGGATCTATCGGATTGATAAAAGGTTGTTCTTCACTCATTGTTCATTATCAAATTACTCAATTTTTCAGCTACCATAGCACCAATGGCGATTCCCATTCCTCCCATTCTCACACCGATATAAGCATTTTCTCCAAAAGATTCTATGATGGGAGTTTTACTTAATCCTAGGCCCAAAGTTCCTGCCCACTGGTCCTGTATCTCAAACGTTTGATGCGGTAGAATGTTCGTTTGAAGCACTTCCAATAGGTGTTGTTGAACGATTTCAGTAGGCTGTTGTTCGTAGGTGGTTTCTTCTGCTTTGAACTTGTTTCTTCCGCCACCGAGCAACACCCGATTTCCAACATTTCTAAAGTAATAATACCCTTCATCGAAGTGAAATGTACCTTGAAAACGTAAGTTCTCCAGGGGTCTTGTTACGAGTACTTGGGCGCGTCCAGGTTCAACATCCAGGTTGAGCAATTGCGCGGCAAAACCATTGGTACAAAAAACAAAGCGTTCTGCCTTCAGTGTTCCATGCTGGGTGTCAATTTCCGATGATGTGTCAAGGTTCTCGATGCTTAATACCTCGCAATTGAATAAAAATTTAACGCCACGTTGGATGCATTGTGCGTAAAGTGCGTCCATGAGTAAATCGGTTTCTATGGAACCTTCAAGCCTATTTTTATAGGCTAAATCGAATCCCTGAAAACCGAAATTCTCGATGATCGTATGGTCTTGAAAATAAACCCGATTCTCACCAGAAATTTCCTTCAAGTGCCCATTAAGGTAGTTTAGAAAATCCTCAGAAATTGGTTTTATGTCGGTCAATAAATCCCATGATCCACAAGGTTTATACCCCATGGTTTCGGGTGAAACTAGTTCGAATAATTTTTTCAGTCCTTCATACCGCATACTTAAGGTATCCCATACTTCGGTTTCCGTCTGACGCGCTAAATCAGACTTCAATTCTGAAGGGCTTCCAAAACATGCAAAACCCGCATTTTTTGTACTGGCTCCTGAGGGTAAATAGCCTCTCTCTATAACAAGGATTTTTAAGATAGGCTTACGTTTTTTTAAATTAAGTGCTGTAGTCATTCCTACGATTCCAGCACCGATAATCGCGATATCTACACCGTTGAAATAGGATCGTTTTTCCCAAAAACTTAATTGATTGAATGGAAGCATTTCGTTATTTCCACAAATTTCACGATTTTTGTGGTATTAGGTTGCCTTTTGATGTTACAAACTCCTAGGTTAAACGTTGTGAGCACATGAAATTTCCGCTGTTAGCTGTTTTTCTTCTTGGTTTTCTTTCCCTTCAAGGACAAGAAATTAAAGTGGTCTTTTCCGGAATTACCGTTGGAAACAATGCTGCCAGAATCAGCGGTGCAGGAATCTACTTTTTACAAGATCAAGTTACCATTGCATCAGCTAAATCTGATTCCAAAGGTTCTTTTGTCTTTTCAGGAAGCATCTACAAAAAGTCACCGATTGTTGTGCTTTTTTCCAAGCCCGGTTACCTTCCACAACGGCATTATTTTGATATCAGCAAGTTGGAGGTGCCTAAAAAAACGCTTAGCATTACGGTAAAGTTGGTCGACACCTTAACCGCAGAATTGTTTCCGGTGAACCCATTGGTGAGCGTTAATGTTGATGAAAAGGATTACGCAGTTAAGTATACTTGGGAAGAAAACCAAGGGTCGTGTACAGTTGATTTTGCGCACAAGAGTACTTATGTAAATACTATTAAGCAATTCATTGCAAAAGAGGAGGCTCGCCAGTTAATGACCAAGTATAAAGACAAAATCCGTGAATTTGAGCAGGTTAAGGATTATGTTAATGCCCTAAAATATTACGATTTAGCCTTAGAGCAGGATAAAAAATTCACACTCAATGACGCGACACTTGCTCCGACAAAAACGCGATTAGATGCCGGTGTTGTAGCACAAAAGAAAGAACAAGAGCGGCAAGAACGGATCGCAAAAGCTTTTGCCGATGGAGATGCGTTTTTAGCTCAGTTGAAGTTGAAAGAAGCTGAAATAGAATATAAAAAAGTAGCAAAGGACGATCCCAATTCCCCCAAACTTAAAGACAAACTTGCGACAATAGCTGCCTTGAAAAGCGAAGAAGCGCAACGTCAAAATGACTGGAAGACCTATGCTCGATTGAATGCACGATTTAATAAACTGTATAAGGTCGAAAAAAAATACCAACTAGCAATGGATGAAATAAAAAAAGCCACTGCGTTGACCAAGCTGCCAAAAATTAATGCTGACTCTACTTCCATGAAAGTTCAATGGTGCACCGTTGCGCTACAAGAAGCGAATCTGGATAAAGAAATCAATGAAACCTTAAAAGCCTCCGAAAAACTCAAAGGGAATAGCAGTAAAAAAATCCTGGGCGACAGCAAAGGGTTCATCTCGAATTTGGAAAAGTTGGACAACCTAATTGTCAACATTTCAGACAATAACCGAAAAACTTCAGCCCATGGTCAAACCGATAAGGTTATTTCCTCGTTTGTAGATGTCGAAATTAGCAATGCGTATGACTTGCAAGCCCTTGGTAATTATGATAAAGCCATAGAGGTTTACAATCAGATTAAGTCGGTTATTGCATTTGCCTACGATCAAACCTACAAAAACAGTAAGCTTCTCGACATTGAGCAGAAAGTTGCTGAGGCCAAAAAGAACCAACAGAATGATATTGCTAAATTTCAACAGGCGATTAAAACCGCCACGGATGCTTTGGATGCAGCAACATTTTCGTACAGTGCAACGCCCAATTATAAAGCCCGAATGACTGAGGTGAAAAATCTTTTGGCCCAAAATCCACTAAAAATAAAAGCTGCGCAGCCAGAGGTAGTTCAATTGAATCAAAGGTTTTTAAAAGTAAGTCAATATTTCACGGACAATGCTGTCAAGTTAAAATCGCTGAAAAACCCGGATCCAACCCAGGCTATCAAAATTGCTTCGGAGCTGGTCGTAAATGCAAACGCCGCGGGAGTTGGTAAAATGGAGCTCATGTTTCTTCAAAGTACTTCAGATTCTATACGTGCAAAATTGCCCAAAACTGTCACCCAAAGCCAAAACATGGTGCGCAGCACGGTCATAAAACCACCCAAAGGATATACTGCGGTGAATGGGAATGTGCAAACCGCTGTGAATGACATCAACCTTTCAATAAGCCTTGCTAAACAGCGTGCAGATAAAATAATGGAGGACCGTCAAACCAAAGCTGAATTGACGCGAACAGAAACAGCTGAATTAAACGACGTTGCTCACAATACTTTCCGTGACCGGATGGACAAAGAAGCTACAGTGCGGGATACGATGCGTCTGGTAGAGGTAAGTAAGAACAAAGACCGTGAATTGTCCAATATTAACGTTACCGACAGAAATACTTATGAAAAGGAGGCCAGAAACGTTAACAACGCCGTAATGTCTGAAAAGGCTGCGGATTTAACGGTCAGCGTTAAGGACCAAATTGATTCGAATGTTCGAGCAACCCACGATCAGAATAATTCCGCCTACGAAAAGAATCGACAATTCTCGGATGCAAAAGCCGATTACAGGGACGTAGAACGGGCCAAAGAACAGGGGGTCAATAAGGAACGAGAAACAGGTCAACGCGTTGTGTATTCAGAATATGACGCTCAAAAAATTGCAAACAACCAAGAGGCACAAAACCAGTCGAAAGACCACCAGAAACTTCAGGAAAAACGTGCTGATTACGTCGATGAACGCACGAACTTGCCCAATTATATGAAAGATTCGCTTGGTAATTGTTTGCCTTGGAACCACATGTCGGAGTTTCAATACCAATTGACCGATGAACAAGGATTCACAAGTTCCATCATCATTCAGCGGGTTGTAGTTAATGCCAACGGTTACGGTGTAATTTACGAACAAACCATTAATAGTAAAGGAATTAGCAGCTATGCTTTAAACGGAGAGTCGATCCCTGAGTCTGTCTGGTCCCATGACTCTACTGGAGAATCCTTTTTTCAGCCTGGAGGTTCAATTCAGCCAACCTCTTGCCCTTAGTTAAAATTACATTGTCAGTAATTTAATGCAAGTGGTCTTAATCTAAGGAGAATTTTACCCTAGTTTTATCAAAAAAAACGTGAAAATTCATTTTATCGCAATCGGTGGCAGTGCGATGCACAACTTAGCTATTGCGCTCCATAGAAAAGGGAATCAAGTAACTGGATCAGATGATGAAATTCTTGATCCTTCAAAATCAAGGCTTGCACGAGAAGGGATTCTACCCGAAGCAGAAGGTTGGTTTCCGGATAAAATTACCCGTGAAATTGATGCTATAATTCTTGGTATGCATGCAAGGGAAGACAATCCAGAACTATTAAAAGCCAAGGAATTTAAAATTCCAATATACTCGTACCCAGAATATTTGTACGAGGCAAGTAAAGATAAAATACGGGTTGTAATTGGGGGTAGTCATGGTAAAACCACCATAACATCGATGATTTTGCACGCCGCAAAATCCTTGAATTTCCCATTGGATTATATGGTTGGAGCGCAATTAGAAGGCTATGATTGTATGGTACAACTAACGGATTCCGCAACATATATGATTCTAGAGGGGGATGAATACTTGAGTTCGCCAATTGATCGCAGGCCAAAATTCCATTTGTATAAACCGAACATTGCGCTATTAAGTGGCATCGCTTGGGACCACATCAATGTCTTTCCAACCTTTGATAATTATGTGGATCAGTTTAGGCTTTTTATTAAGTCGATTGAAACCAATGGGAGCTTGATTTACAATACAAGGGATGCCGAAATTGCACGCTTGGTCAATGAAACAGATACCCTAAAAACGACCCAGGCAATACCGTATGAAACTCCTTCGTTTGAGGTGACTGAAAATGGCACCTGTTTGCATGTTAATGGCAAAGCGTATCCGCTTCAGATTTTCGGTGACCATAACTTACAAAATCTAATGGGTGCCATGTTGGTGTCCGAGCAAATGGGAATCAATAGCCATGATTTTTTAACGGCCATGTCCGATTTTAAGGGGGCAGGAAAACGGCTTCAATCCGTGATTGATACGCCTGATTTTAAAATGTTCAAGGATTTTGCCCATTCACCTTCCAAGCTTAAAGCCACTACGGAGGCTGTCAAAAAGCAATTCCCGCATCACAAAGTCATTGCTTGTATGGAATTGCACACCTTCTCCTCCTTGAAAAAGGAATTTTTGTCGCATTATAAGGGAAGCATGGCTGCCTCGGACGAGGCCTTAGTTTATTTCAATCCGCAAGTGGTGGCGCATAAACGTTTGGAGATGATTACCAAGGAGGATGTTTCACAAGGATTCGAGAGTAGGATAGAGGTTGCCAACAAAACGGAAGATGTTTTAGCATTCATCGAAAATCAATTAAGCGATAAATGCGTGGTCCTTATGATGTCGTCAGGGAATTTTGATGGAATAGATTTTGACCGTTTAGGAGAAAAACTTCTTGTCCAAGTTACTAACGGCAATTAGGTCAAATTCCTGAACAAAATACGTCGATAAATTATCGCAATAAGAGCACTGTTCAGCATGGACCAAAGCGTCATTGCTAGCAACGAAATAATGGCAAAATTCCTTGGATTTAGGATTGTTTCCGCCTTTTCAATCTCCATTTCGCGAATTTCTTTATCGCTTTTATTGCGGAATTCTTCGTTGCCCTGCCGCAGTTTGGCGAGGTTCTTTTTGTCCGCATAAAATTCCTTACGTTCTTGAAGCAGGTGCTGCGAATAATTCGGATGAATGTATGCGTAGAAAATGTAAAGAAACCCAACGATAAGCACGGTGTAGATCATGCCTACAGCCATTGCGTTCTTAATGTCTAACAACAAATTACTTTCTGCTAAAGTCTTGATTTTAATAAAATAAAGACCCAAGGCAATGGCTACCGTTAAACAGGCCATATTAAAGAAAACATAAGGGTGTATGGGTTCGAAAACAAAAAAATCGAAGCCCCAGGCAATCAACTTTACCGCCATGAAAGCCAGGGCTAAATACAATCCTATAAGCCTCCCTTTCTTCATACTAGCTGTTCATTGAAACTAAGAATTCCTCGTTGGACAGGGTGTTTTCCATATGCGATTTCAAAAATTCCATCGCTTCTACTGGGTTCATGTCGGCAATGAATTTTCGAATTAACCAAACCCGCTGTAGTACATCTTTTCCTACTAACAAATCTTCACGGCGAGTACCAGAGGCTGTGATGTCAATCGCTGGATATATCCTTCGGTTAGAAATCTTGCGATCCAATTGAAGTTCCATGTTACCAGTACCTTTAAACTCTTCGAAAATGACCTCATCCATTTTGGATCCGGTTTCGGTTAAAGCCGTAGCGAGGATAGAAAGCGATCCTCCGTTTTCAATTTTACGCGCTGAACCGAAGAATCGTTTTGGCTTATGCAATGCATTGGCATCAACACCACCGGATAATACCTTACCGGAGGCGGGTGAAACCGTATTGTAGGCCCGTGCAAGCCGCGTTATAGAGTCCAATAAGATGCAAACATCATGTCCGCATTCCACCAAACGTTTTGCCTTCTCAAGCACCATATTCGCGACTTTAACATGCCGCTCTGCTGGTTCGTCAAAGGTAGAGGCGATAACTTCCGCCTTAACACTTCGTGCCATGTCCGTAACTTCCTCCGGACGTTCGTCGATGAGCAATACGATCAAATAGGTTTCAGGATGATTTGCGGCGATGGCATTTGCCACGTCTTTCAAGAGCATGGTTTTACCGGTTTTGGGTTGAGCCACAATCATTCCCCGTTGTCCTTTACCAATTGGAGCAAACAAGTCCATTACCCTCGTCGATAGCGTTTCTTGGGAGTGTCCCGTTAGCTTAAATTTTTCGTCAGGAAACAAGGGAGTTAAATACTGAAAAGGCACGCGATCTCGAATGTACGAAGGATCTCGTCCGTTGATTGACTCTACTTTAACCAACGGAAAATACTTTTCACCCTCTCGTGGAGGTCGGATTGTTCCTCGAACCGTATCGCCCGTCTTTAAGCCAAACAATTTAATTTGGTTCTGGCTTACATAAATATCGTCAGGAGAAGGTAAGTAATTGTAATCTGAAGACCTTAAAAATCCGTAACCGTCTTGAATGATTTCTAAAACGCCTTCTGCTGTTACAATACCTACTAGGTCGTAGCTTTCTTCTTTTATTTTAACAATAGGGTCTTGGCGTTCATGAACCACTTCACGGGGTATTTCGACCTCGGTCTTTGTTGTCGCTGGTTTCTCCTCAACTACGGATTCAGTAGAAGTTTCCTCTTCTGATTGGTGGCTGGGTTGCTCAATTGGCGCTGATTCCAAAGGCTCGAAGAGGTTACGGTCCTGTGGAGGATTTTCGATCACTCTTTTTCTTGGACGAGTCTTCTTCGCCTCGGGCTTATCGTCGGCATGGTTAGGAGTGCTATGTTGTGGCGCAATTTCTTCCTCTTGGGTTGATTTTGCAGCATCATCTCCGCCAATGATTGCATCAATGATTTCATTTTTATTGAGCGTTTCAGCATGTTCGATGCCCAAGGAGTTTGCAATTGTTCGCAAATCATCGAGGCTTTTCCTGGTAAGTGATTTTTTATCCATAAAATTTGGTGCGTGATTCGGTTTCGAAAAAGGACGGAGAGCAATGAAACCGTGCGCAAGGTTACGAAAAAAATTAACATGATTCAACAAGAATTATGTTTTTCTTTTTTTCTTTTTTGCTGCGGGAAATAATATATTATTGAGAATCAGCCGATAACCTGCCGAATTTGGGTGAAGGTTGAGGTCGGTTGGAGGATCTCCAACGAAATGTTGGTAATCTTCCGGATCATGGCCTCCGTAAAAAGTCCACATGCCTTGCCCTAATTCGCCGTGTAGGTAACGAGCTGTCCCAATGGATTTGGTTTCTCCCATGACCAACACATTCGGTTTGATAAAGTCTTTTCTGAAATCGGTGCTTTGCCCCATAAATCCTTTCACGGTATTCGTATGGCATTGCGTGAGCATGGTTGGAACCACATCCCACTTGGCGGAATATTCAAATAGGGTAAAATAGTCTTCGGATTCCGAAATGGTGTAATTGTTTCTTAAATCGGAGGCGTCTAAGTTAGAGTATTCATAAAAATATGGATCGCGGTTCAGGGTATAATTTTGAAATGCCAAGGTCTTTCCGAAGTCTAGTTTTTGTTGTGCTCCAGGATCAGCGCCATCCCCATCGTAAATAACATCGCAAATATCAACGCCTTCTGCGGATAAGGCAATGTCATAACTGTCGGTTCCACTGCACATTGTGAAAAGAAAACCTCCTCCCATGACAAAATTTTTAATGTTCTTTGCGACGGCTAATTTAAATTGAGATGCTTTTTTAAATCCAAATAGCCTAGCATTATCCTCGGTAACTTTAACTTGCTCCTTGTACCATGGTTGAAAGGAGGCTGAGCTGTAAAATTTCCCGTATTGTCCTGTAAAATCTTCGTGGTGCAAATGCAGCCAGTCGTATTTAGGAAGAGTCCCCATTACAATGGCTGAGTCATAGATTTTATCGTATTTGATTTCTGCATATTCCAAAACCAAAGTCACTGCATCGTCCCACGGTGCCTTGTTGGGCGGTGTGTAAACTGCAATTTTCGGAGCTTTTTCCAATTGGATTACCTCCATATTGACCTCTGGATTAGCGATTTCTGCTTTAATGGAAGCGACTTGTCCATCCGTTAACACTTGATATCGAATTCCTCGAATCTTAAGTTCTCGTTCGATGTTCTGAAGGTGTGGAAATAAAAACGACCCTCCTTTGTAATTCAACAACCATTCTAAGGTAACGCCATTCTCTAAGGTCCAGTAGGCCACACCATAGGCTTTCAGATGGTTGGTTTGAGAGTCATCCATGGGAACCAACAATTGCGTTGACCTCACATACCATTGAACCAACAGAAAGAATCCCGTGACTAAATACTTAAAACGGTACATTTTGGTCTCCTTGAAAGTTAAAATCATCGTCCGGTTGATTCATTTTGCTTTTAATCGTAACGGTATTGGATTCTTTATTGAAACTCATGAGGGCACTTTGGTTACTTTCTCCTTCAGGCATAAATCCACTGTCGTCAAGGTTTTCAAAGCGCGCATAACGGTCTTCAAATCGTAGTCGAACGCCACCGGTTTTACCATTTCGGTGTTTTTCAATTAAAAATTCTCCAATTCCTTGGGTTGGCGTACCGTCGTCATAGGAAAGAATTTTATAGTAGGAGGGACGGTATAAAAAAGAAACAATGTCCGCATCTTGTTCAATTGCCCCGGATTCACGTAAGTCTGAAAGTACTGGTTTTTTGTCGGCGCGTTGTTCAACCGAGCGGCTTAATTGCGACAGGGCGATAATTGGGACATTCAACTCTTTAGCAATTTCTTTAATCGATCGGGATATTGTGGAGATTTCTTGTTCACGGTTTCCGGAATTTTTACCGTCTTTGGCCGACATTAATTGAAGGTAATCAATGATGATGAGTTGAATGTCATGTTGTGCTTTTAAGCGACGGCATTTGGCTCGGAAGTCAAATACACTTATGGCTGCCGTATCATCAATAAAAATAGGGGCCGTAGCCAGTTTAGGGATTCTTGAATGCAGTTGCTGGAATTCATGCTCTGCCAAATCGCCTTTACGTAATTTTTCAGAATCGATGCGCGCCTCTCCTGCAATCAATCGCTTAACAAGTTGCACGGACGACATTTCAAGGGAAAAAATAGCTACCCCCATACCATATTGAACCGCCGTGTTGCGCGCTGCAGATAATACAAAGGCCGTTTTTCCCATACCAGGACGTGCTGCAATAACAATCATATCGGAACGTTGCCAACCCGAAGTCAGGCGATCAATTTCGACAAAACCCGAAGGAACTCCTGATATTCCATCGCCGTTGTTCCGTGCCACTTCTATTTCCTCAATCGCGTCTTTCACCACTTTCGACATCGAATTGACCTGTTTCGACATGTTATTCTCGCCAATTTGAAAAAGTCCAGATTCAGCAGAATTCAATAAATCGAAGACATCGACCGTTTCGTCGTACGCGTCTTTTATGATTTCACTGCTTACGCGAATCAATTCCCTTTTGATAAATTTCTCAGCAATAATACGAGCATGGTATTGAACGTGGGCTGTGGTTCCAACTCGGTTGGTTAGTTGTGAGACATAACCAGCGCCTCCGGCTGCCATTAATTCCCCCGATTTTGATAGTTTTTCGGTTACGGTAACTAAATCAACCGGACTTGTAGAAGCAAACAATTCTCGAATGGCTTTGTAGATATATTGATGCTTTGGGTCGTAAAAACTTTGTTCACTCAACACGTCAATGGTATCGTTGACCGCATTTCTTTCAAGCATCATTGAACCTAAAACTATTTGTTCTAGTTCAACGGACTGAGGGGGTATTTTTCCCATCTCTTGAGCAAAATTGGTAACGGCTTTTGCCCGAGTACTTGCTTTACGTGCGGTGTTTTGAGAATCCATGATGGCTACCAGATTTAAAAATTGGGAACTTCAAATGTAGCAAAAAGCCTCGTTAATAAAAAGGCTGTTGATAACTATTTGAGCTCTTTTTTAGCCTGCTCCGTTCCGATCTTTACAGTTATGTAATCTTTGCTGTTTTGTGGATTTCTTGCCGGGCTGTATTCGCGTCCGTAGAAGATGATTTGTAAATGCAATTTATTCCAAAGGCTACTCGGGAAAAGGCGTTTAGCATCTTTCTCTGTTTGGGTAACGTTTTTTCCAGAACTCAGTCCCCAGCGTGTCATTAATCGATGAATGTGGGTGTCCACCGGAAATGCAGGAACGCCGAATGCTTGTGCCATCACTACTGAGGCTGTTTTGTGGCCTACACCGGGTAAGGACTCTAATTCCTCAAAGGTCTTGGGAACTTCTCCATCATGTAAATTCAATAATAATTGGGATAATCCGAATATAGCCTTCGATTTAGCTGGGGATAAGCCACAAGGGCGGATAATGGCTTGAATTTCTTCGACCGACAATTGAACCATTTCTTGGGGAGTTCTTGCTTTAGCAAAAAGTAGAGGTGTAATTTTATTCACTCGCTCATCCGTGCATTGAGCCGATAACAACACCGCTATGAGTAGGGTGAAGGGACTGTCATGGTCCAAGGGTACCGGAGTTTCTGGATAAAGCCGCTCCAGTTCCGCGATAACATACGATGCTTTTTCTTTTTTGGTCATGGCCATGTGCCTAAGGTTAACAGGGAGATTATTCGAAAATGCATTAATAAAAACAAGATTATCCAAATTCCGCCCATGAAAAATGCAAACCAAGTTCCTAGGACTAAAAAGGTATTTGCTTTTCGGTAGAAAGGCATGAAAATGCAAAACAGGCAAAGTACATACAGAACGATTCGCAGGCTGAAAAAGGTGAAAGCGGCGTCGGCACGATACATGCCTCCTCGGGATTTGAATTCAATGTGGCTGGTAGATCGGCAAAGGTATGTTTGATACACCCTAATTTTATTGGAAGAAGGCAGTTCATAGGGGTAAAGATTTTTCGCGTAAACGCCCAATCCTTTGGCCGTTGTGTAATAATAGGCAAAATCTCCTCCTGTAACCTGATACCTCGTGGTGTCGAATCCCTGTATCGTGTCTTCTTCCACACGAAAGGGTAAAAACTCGTCGGCAACGAGCGCGCTGAAAATAAGTAACGAAACGATGGCTAAGACTTTTTTGATGCGCATTTTTGGCCCCTTTAGAAACGAGACATAGAAAGCGTCCAGGGCCTCTTTTTTCTCTTGTTCCATTTGTTGGTAACGCTCCCATGCCCTGCGGTGAAAATCTCGCTGTTCGTCTTCTCGGTTGTTATTGTGCGGCGATGTCGATGCACTCGTTCGACGTTCCGAAAAATTCTTCGTTAAAATGCGTTCGTAGGCATCCAACAGGGTAGCAAATACTTGGGTTGCATCGGCATCTGGGTTCACGTCGGGATGGTACTGCTTCGCCAAAATCCTGAAGCGTTTCTTTACTTCTTGATCCGTACTGTTTTCAGGAAGTCCTAGCAAATCATAGTAACGTTTTCCAGTCATTAGGATCAATCATTTGGTGCAATAATTTACGTGAAATCTTAGCCAGGTTTAGGGTTGGTAATTTTTCTACGTATTGGTATTTTCGAGGTATTTCGTGTTTTTCAAGGACTGTTTTTAATGTGGCCATTTGAGGTAAGTTACAGCCTTTTTCCAAGACTAATCCTATCAAATCACCGTATTGAGGATCGGGAATGGGCACTACGAAACCAGGAGCCTCCAAGAAGCCTTGTAAAATGGCCTCGATACGCTCGGGTTGTACTTTTTTACCTCCTGTATTGATGGTGGTATCATGCCTTCCCAGATATAAAAAACGATGTTCGTCGAGGAGCTCTACGCAGTCGTTGGTGAGTAAATCGAAGGGTTCCTCGCCTCGCTGATGAATGCATAACCTTCCATCTGCACTGGAAAAGTGAATTCCTTCAAGGGCGGTAAAAGGTTCTTTAGGTCCTTGTCCAATTTTTCGAAGCGCGACATGAGAGGCAGTTTCCGTCATTCCATAACTTTCATAGGCCTGGTTGAAGAATTCCGACAAGAGCTTCATTTGCTGAGGTGTAACGGCGACACCGCCGAGCAGAATGATGGAGTCTTTATAGGTTGTTTCCGCTTCTTCTAAATACTTTATTGCCTGAATCGGGGCCATGGAAATCATGTTCATGGGGGTTTTGATTCCATGAAGCGGGTTATTGTTATTCGGTAAAACATGAAAGTCCATAGAGGCTTCTAAGCAACGAACCAAGGTCATTTTTCCGGCAATGGTATCCATGGATAATCCTGTAGCACAAGCCATTCCGGGTTTTAACTTAAAGAACTCTATGGTTCTTCGTGAGGAATGTACCATGCGATTTTTACTCAAACGAATCGCTTTTGGTTCACCCGTAGAACCCGAACTTTTACAAATAATATGATCTGAACCGTTATTCCATTGAGCTAAGAATTCGTTCACTTCATCCTTTCGCGAATCATCGTGGAAGATCGTTTTCATATTAGTATTCGATATCCAAGTTGAAACGGTTCCTTAAGGTATGCAGGTTTGGGTTTTTACGCGATAAGGCCAAGTATTTTTCTTTTCCCGTTACCGGTTTTTCCTTAAGTTCTTGCTGCTCACTGACCTCCAATTGAAGGGTAATGTATCCGTTGTTGAGTTCTTTTTGAAGAAACGATACAAATTCAACTAAAAGTGGGGTTATGTAGGCAACTTGTACTTCATTGTCTAAGGTCATTCGAAGGTTTTCATCTTGCATCGTCAAGTCCCGATTTATTAGGGCATGGTAAAAGGTGTCCTTGCCCATTTCTTTGAGTTGATAAGCATATTTTCTGCATGCAACGCGCAACATATCCGAAGAAAAACTGTACCGTAGTTTTTCCTGATCTACCGGGGTATCTTCCTTTTTTAATTGTGCTAAGGAATCTTTAATACTGATGCGTTGATCAGGATTCAAAGCAGGTTTTGGCAGGTTGATCTGTGCAATAACTTGGGGTTCTTCCTCCGGTCGCTCTTGACGTATTGCAAGAGGTTTTTGCGATTTTTGCCCCTTGAAAGGCAGGATGCTAATGGGGTCAGTTAGGGATTTTTTTTTTCCGACTCCTGTTGTAATGAGCCGAGTTCCATGAGCGTGATTTCCACTAAAAGACGCTGGTTTTTGGAGCTTTTAAAACCTACGTCGGCTTTGCTTAAGGCGTGCAGCGCTCGAACGATGGGTTGTTTATCCCATTCATTCGCTTGTTGAATATATTTCGCACGTACATTTTCGGTGGTTTCTAAAAGCGGTGCGGTTCGAATGTCCTTTACCATCAAAAGATTGCGAAAATGTTCTGATAAACCCAATAAAAACTGATGCCCATCAAAACCGCGTTCTAAGATATCGCTGAACACCAAAAGGGCACCTGCAAGGTCTTCCTTTCTAAGGTAATCCACAATTTTGAAATAGTAGTCGTAATCGAGTACATGTAAGTTTTTCAGTACTTGCTGATAGGTGATATTTCCTCCGCTAAAGGTAACCAGTTGGTCAAAAATCGATAAAGCATCTCGTAAGGCCCCATCGGCTTTGGATGCAATTAAATGAAGCCCTTCTTGCTCAGCACTTACGCCTTCTTTCTGAGCAATATTGGTAAGATGCATGGCAATATCATTCACTTTTATGCGACTGAAGTCAAAAATTTGACAGCGCGATAGAATAGTGGGTATAATTTTGTGCTTTTCGGTGGTTGCGAGGATGAAAATCGCATGAGCAGGTGGTTCTTCTAAGGTTTTTAGAAATGCGTTGAACGCAGCAGTGGATAACATGTGCACCTCGTCAATGATGTACACTTTGTAATTCCCAAGCTGTGGAGCTATTCGAACTTGGTCGATTAATCCGCGAATGTCGTCTACGGAATTGTTCGAGGCAGCATCTAATTCATAAACATTAAGAGAACTACCGGATTGAAACGAAACACAGGAATCGCATGTGTCACATGCTTCGATATTTTCCGTTCGGTTGAAGCAGTTGATGGTTTTAGCTAAAATTCGCGCGGTTGTGGTTTTTCCCACCCCCCGAGATCCGCAAAATAAAAAGGCTTGCGCAAGGTGTTGGGTTTTTATGGCATTTTTGAGCGTTTCAGTAATACCGCTTTGCCCCACAACCGTATCGAACGTTTGGGGACGGTATTTTCGAGCTGAAACAACAAATTGGCTCATAATGCAAAAATACACCTTTCCGTTATCCAAACCTTAGTACGTTTTGGAATTGTTGATAAATTATATGATCTAGGATTCCGCTCGCTCAATGGGTTTTAACTTGAGGGTCCTCGATGAGTCAGACAAGCTCCAAGAATGGGCGGGTAGGAAAATGACAACTTTATTTTTCGAGAAGGTCTTTGTGCAGAAGAATACTCACCGTTTTATATTTGACAAAATCTTCGGATAAATAGATAAAACCTCCGCAAGCATTTTTAGAACCCCAAGAATTTTTTGTAATAAAATAGGTTTTTCCAAATTGGTCATTTGCGGTTCCAACGATGTGCATAACATGATCTACCGTTGTTGCTCCAGATTCAAAGAGTTCTTGGCGAAGTTGCGAGTCGTTTTGTGCATGGACCGATAATTTAGCTAGTCCGTTCGAAAAATCGAATGAATCTTCGCTAACATCTCCGTTAAAGACTAGGGAATACCCTTTGCTTAATGATTGTTTTATGAGGTTCATGAATTCATCGAGATTAACGTTATAGTATGAGTCATAAGACCAATTAAACCGTGATTCAAGGCAAAAAAATTGATGGTATGGATGATGGTTGAAGGAGGTGACTTGAACATAATTGTTAGGATCTATTTCCAGGGCATTCGAGCAAAAAGTTTTTGGCGTGTATTCTTTTCCCTTGTATGAGAATCTTTCAGGAGGGACTCCATAGGCAGAATCGAGAATAGGAATAATAGTATTGATCCATGAACTTGGAACAAGGTCTTCATCTGTTTTTCTCAAGCCCCTAACAAATTGACTTACAAGCGTATCGATCCGTTCAGTGTCATAGCCATAGAAATATGTTTTTTGAGGGTAAGCCGACTCGGGAACAAGTCCCTTATCTCGAATCACCCTAAGAACATCCTGCGGTTGTCCACCAGCTGTAAAATAGCTATTACCTTGAGTGCGCAGATAATTTCTTACTTTCTCCGGATAGATGTTTCTTGCAATATACATTTCGGATAAATCTATTTTGAGGTTTTTTGTTCGTAATATTTCTGCCTCGATGAACGATAAGGTGCCAAAACTCCAACATGTACCGGAATTTCCTTGGTTTTTTACTTCAGTACAAGGCAATAGGTTTACAATGCTGTAATTGCTTAGATTTTGTCCATGTATAAAGCTTAAAAGACTTAAAACACCTACGAATAATAATTTTTTCATCGTTCAATTTTTTTAAGGTATAAAATTCACTCGCGTTGAGGAGATGGGCCCTTTCTCAAAATTAACCCGTCATTGATTCAATCGGGTAAACGTTAGAGTTATGTTCCAGAACAAAGCCTTACTTCATACATCGGCACATGGGATTCAATTCAAGTGTTCAATAGGGATTGAGTTGGTTTGTATAACATTTTGCCTTTTGAATTAACTAAACTCCAAGTGTAGGTTAAATTTAATAAAAATTAGGATTGTTCACATGGAGCATTGCAGCTAAATTCACCACGCAAGAATGTTGAAAACAATAATTGTAACTTTCCAGCGTTTCGGGTGTCTTAAAAAAAAAACATACGCATGAAAAAAACTATTGCACTCACGCTTTTTTGCGGATTATCCTTCGGTCTTTTCGCTCAGTGGAGCATTACCCAAGTGCATTTAACGAGCGGTTCGTACCGGAATTTTGGAGATGAACCTTCCAAATTATCTGATTTTGGGGCCCTTGCTCCTGGTTCGTCCATTTTGATGAAAGATTTAAGCCAATACCAAGATGGTACCTCCTTGTTTAATCTCTTGCGACCTTATCCAGGTTTCGGTGGCTCATCCAATACCAGTTTTCAGTCGCTTCAATTGGGTTTGAAGTTGCCTTCGTGCAAAGGAACCTTACGCTTAGGGGTTTCAAATTTTAACAGCAATTTAATGAATTCTTATTTGAGTAGTTATGAATCGTTCGTGGTAGATACCTTGGTTTCTTCTCAAAACGGAAGCATGACCTTTGTTGATTCAACCGTGCAAAGGAATATCTACGGAAATTACAGCAACCAACAACTTCGACTTGAAGCGGCCTATGTTTGGGAATCAAATGCCGGCGAACGTTGGGCCTTTTCTGCAGGAGCAGGCTTGTCCTTTGGGTTATCATACCAATCCAAAACTACCTTGCTATTTAATGAGTATACAAACAGCTATCAAGGCTATGGATCAGGATATCAAGGTAATCAGACCAACACCTTTGAACGAGAAACGTATAAAAATCCCATGAGCTGGGGGGCTAGTCTATACGTTCCACTGGGAATTAATTTCCGTTTAGGAACCAAGCGCGCCTTCTGGAAGCCTTGGATGATTTACACCGAACTGCGTCCGCAATTGGCCTTTCAATCCATTCCAAAGGTGGGGATGAAGTTTAGTCCTGGTATAGGAACTTCCAGTGGGTTGCGTTATAATATTCCTCAAGTAAGCAAGAAGACGCGGAGCCACGCCGATTTTTAAGGAGCGACGTTAAATCATACAATGAACCAAGGAGGAGGGCTGTTGATCTGAGAACCAACCTAAATTTTGCCTTTCTAAGAATTCATCACTCATTGAAAAAATCCAATTGGTCAAAATCTTTTACTTCATCAAGATGGATGAGTTTTGAGGCAGAAATCACGGATTTCGTTGTTACTAGAAGTTCCTCCTCTTGGGTTTCTTCCCAATCTTCGTTGGTGTTTTGTGCTACAATTTTTTGATGGGTTAGAAAGTTGATACTGGTGTTTTGAACCGTTCTCGGTCCATTCATTTCGTGATAGTCGTAACCGATCAATTGAAAAGCATCCCCTCGATACCTGAAGGTGTAGCACCAGTTTCCATATCGTCCATGGCCATAATTCACGTACAAATTGCCACGGTTAATTTGAACGTCTAATTCCGGGGGGTAGTACACCCCGCCGTCTTCGTTTTCAGACGAAAAACAGGAGAGGTTCTGAACTTTCAACTCATATCCGTCCCCCTTTCCGAAAAGCACTAGAATCCCTCGCCGGTTGCGGTCAAGTTTACCTCTGTAAGGGTCAACGATTATTTTTCGACGATTGGTTCCCTTAAGAATGATTACGCAATCGCTCGTTCCGTCCATGTTCAGGTCTCCGTTAATTTTATCAAATAACACGTATCCCTCTGGTAGGTAATCTTCAGCCTTTTTCGTGGGTAAAGCCTCCGCGTTTAGGCTTTTGGGGTTGTCCGTTATCGCCGCTCCATGATTTTTATTCGATGCATTCTTTGAAACATCGTTGTTTTGGGAGTTTTCCGAACAAGAGTAACAAAACATGAAAAGTGAAATTCCGAAGAATGGGTTAAAGTGGCGCATCGTTTTATTCGTTAATGGGTTTAAAGTTTACAAAAAAAAAAATAACGTATTTGGGATTGAAGACCAATGAATCTTCCTCGAAAATTATGGATGCTACCCACGATTATTTTAAGTTCCAACCGGCTTTGGTCAAATAGTTCTTGCAGGAAGGGCAGAACCCTTTTTCCTCATTTAAATGATCTTTTCCTTCCGCGTCACGCATGAGGCAGCTATTGACAGGACAATGCTGTAATCCTTGGGTGTGGCCTAATTCGTGGATGGCGACTTTGTAAAGTTTCTCGAGTCTATTCGTCCCCTTAAGCCGAAAGGTAGAAGCAATGCACGCATTACCCGGACAAAATCCAAGTCCCATAATACCCCAGCTCGAGTTACCGTTTTTCGCTGTCGTAATGTCTTGATTGGTTAGGCCAATAATCAGATCACTGGAGCCCAATTGTCGGCTCAGGAAACGAATTAAAGTGTCGGCATGGAACCGTCCTTCGCGTTCCAAATTAACTGCATTTTGGGGTAAGGGAATCGATGGACGTAGGATTATAGGACCGGAATACAGATGGCTCAGTTGTTCTTGAACGTTTCGGGTGGTGCTCAAAGGCAAGCCATCAAATGGTTGCAGGTAGAGGGTGCCTTTCGTTTTTGTTTTTTTATGCTTTACTTCCGAACTTTTTGTCGCTTTCTCTGCTGACAGGTTGGAACAAGCATAGCAACCATAAAAGCCCATCACACATAAAAACAGGTATTTCATATGCATCGAATTTAGTTAGGTGAATTCAAGTAGTCCAGGGTTGGTTGACATCGACGACCATCGAAGTACTTTTCTAAAACTTTGGTGAAAATTGAGTTTTTAATGGATATTGATTCAAAAAGGGTCATGCATGATTGCATTTTTTTATTGTCGGGGTATCCAAGGATTGAAAAGGCTGATTTGCCTTCGAGGTGGTAAAAATGCGTGGTTATTTCTTCCAGTCTTTTTCCAAGTATTGGATGGTTGAAATAGGCAATAGCTTCCTCCTTGCTTTTGATAGCAAATTCTCTGGAGGTTGAGCTTCTTCCCAAATTCATGTATTGAGGAAATATGAACCACATCCAGTGCCTTCGTTTTTTTCCAGCTTGTATTTCTGCTAGGGCTTGTTCAAAGAAATGTTCTTGAGCAATGATAAATCTATTCAAGTTGTGCTGCATTGTTTTTTTATCCAAGGCAAATAATTTTAAGATCCACTAAAGGTAAGAACATACTTTTTGATTGGTCGACACGGCATATTGTTTTTTGAATTAAATTTGTCCGATGAACAAGGGTTCGAAAATTAATTTAATTTATTGAGTGTTATGAAAAAAATGTTGGCCATTTTGGCTTTTGGACTGATGTCCTTTGGTGCGCGAGCACAAGTAGTAGTAGACGGTACAAATATCAACGATTTGGAGATTAAGTATTGTGAATTGGTTGGTCAAGCGAAATTCCTTAGCCTTACCAAAATAAAAGTATTCGTAGACTACGGGCAAGATTTTTCCTGGAAGCAACAAACCATTAAAAATTCAGCCGGTAAAAATGCAGCGTTCAACAGCATGATTGAGGCATTGAACTTCATGGATGCCAACGGTTGGGAGTACGTTAACAACTACTTGATCAACAACAATGGAGATCTTATTTACAAGTTTTTACTCCGTAAAAAGGAAAAGTAACATCGTTTACGTTGTATAGGTTTTGTAGTCCCTCCATAGCGGAGGGATTTTTTTTTGCTAGTGACGTCACCTCAATTGATTGAGGTATTCGTGGACCGAATAATTATTTGAAAACCTAGTTTAAGGTATATGTACATAGATACACTTTTGTTCTCTATGGATCAGGAAAAATATATTTCTATTGCTTCACAAACGCCGCTTCGTAGCGTTCAATCCATTGCGCTGGCGAGATTTTTTGCATCAATTCGCCGATCAAGGTAAAGGGAATTGGTGTGGTCATTACTTTAGATTGTAAAAGTATTGTTTGCTAACGATAGATCCATGTTAATCTTCCACATAGTACGATTAACAATAAAGTAGAGTAATTCCCGTTGGTTAGGTAAAATTTTTATGCATTTCAGAATCTTAGGCTTAATAATCGTGCTCATATTGTTTTCATGCAGAAAAGAAAGCAACCCGAACATCGAGAAAACGCAAGTAAACGAAAAATATATTTCAGAATTCACCAATTATCAAACGCAATTGGATTTACATTTCCAATCCGTACAAATAGGTGGTTTTCACCTTCTCATAAACAGTTATCAAACGTATAAATTAAGGCTTAAGGAAGGCTTTCAGAGTGGTGTAAAATATTTCTATACAATTGAAACAACTACTTTGTTCACCGGTCCTTGTTTTTTACTCAGTCCGCCATGGTCGCAAATTGATGGATACTTTAGATATTCCTTCGATGATAAAAAAGCATTGTATTATTCTGATACTAGCGATAGTAATCCAAAGGTATTGATGGATTTTAATTGTCAAGTGGGCGATACAATAGTTATGGATCAGTCAAGTTTCACTTCAATTATTGTAACTTCCGTTTCGACTGAAACAATTCAAAATATTGTTTTTCCGAAAATTATTGGTCGTGTGGTTTCCATCAGTAAAACGGGTCAGCCAAATCCTGAATTTGATCCTTCGAAAGATGCCTCACATTCTAAGCTATTAGCATTAACACCATTCTCCTGTAATCCCTTTTGGTACGGATTTAATTTAAATGACATATTACACGATGGATGGAATCCTCCAGGATTTTGTGTCCAACCTGAAACCCCCAATTTTTTAACTGAGGCCGCAATGTCATGCAATAATACGCTTTCCAATGCATCGTATTATACCCATGGCCTATATATTGGTCCAAATTAGATTTCCCAGCCCTCACTTCTTCACAAAAGCCTCTTCGTAGCGTTCAATCCATTGAGCAAGTGAAATTTTTTGAATGAGTTCACCGATCAAGGTAAAGGGAATTGGGGTGGTCTTCTTGAACCGTATGCAGCTTTTGCCCATGTCGGGTTTCTTGCCTGTTTCTTTGGTGTATTCCGTTTCAAACCAGGCCAACATCGAAGGATCCGCATATAAGCCCATGTGGTAAAACGTGATGATGTCCTTTCGAATGACCAAATTCACAAAAGGTAAGGGGAGTTCGGGTGAGCAGTGATAACCTTTTGGATACAAGGTGTGCGGAACTACATACCCAATCATCCCATAGTTCATGGTTTCTTCAAAGCCCTTCGGGAGCTTGGAAGCGATGACATCCCTCAACTGAAGGAATAGATCCTTTCTCGGACCTTCTTCGATTGAATTTATATATGCTTCAACGGTGCTCATCGGAGCGTGCCTGGGTATTGGTCTAAGGCCACGCGCAAACATTCTACCGCCTTTCGTAGCGCATCTTGATTTAAGACATAGGCTATGCGCGCTTCATTTTTTCCGGCGCCCGTGGTAGAGTAAAACCCATTGGCTGGGGCCATCATCACGGTTTGACCTTCAAAAGAGAACGATTCTAATAACCATTGACAGAACTTTTCCGCATCGTCAACTGGGAAACGCGCAACGCAATAAAATGCTCCTTTGGGTTTCGGGCAAAATACACCGGGAATGGAATTTAAGCCGTCCACCATGATGTTTCTGCGTGCTACGTATTCACGAACCACTTCATCAAAATAGGACTGTGGCGTTGACAGCGCCGCTTCGGCTGCTACTTGGTCAATGGTGGGTGGGGAGAGCCGTGCTTGACCAAACTTAAGGGCTGCGGCCATCACTTCTTTGTTCTTGCTGATGAGCGCCCCAATGCGTGCACCGCACATGGAATAGCGTTTTGAAACGGAATCGATCATCAATACATGCGCTTCCAACCCCGGTAAATTTAATACCGAATGCGGTTGTGCTCCATCGTAGCAGAATTCACGGTATACTTCATCGGCATACAGGAACAGGTCGTGTTTTTTTACAATTTCGGCCAATGCCTCCAGTTCAGTTTTCGAGTATAAATATCCAGTCGGATTTCCTGGGTTACAGATAACAATACCTTTGGTTCGCGGAGAGATTTTAGCTTCAATTTCTTCCATTGCGGGTAAGGCAAATCCATCTTCGATTTTCGCGGTTACTGGAACAACCTTTACCCCTGCGGTTACCGCAAAGCTGTTGTAATTGGCATAAAAGGGTTCAGGGATAATGACTTCGTCACCAGGGTTACAGGTACACAACATGGCAAAAATCAAGGCCTCAGACCCTCCAGTGGTAATGAGAATGTCTTCCGTTTCAACCGGTATGCCCTGAGCTTTATACGATGCAGAAAGTTTAACACGATAACTTTCAATTCCTGCCGAATGACTGTATTCCAAGACCTTTTCGTCAAAATGATGAATGGCCTTCAGGGCAGCCTCTGGCGTTTGAATATCGGGTTGACCAATGTTTAAATGGTACACGGTTTTTCCTGCTTTTTTTGCGGCCTCTGAATAAGGAACTAGCTTACGAATGGGGGAGGCAGGTACGATTTGCGCTTTTTCGGAGATTTGCGGCATAGTGTTATTTATCTTTAGGATTCAAACTTAAGTTCTTTTTTTGAGTGAGAAAAACAAAACCGTTTTTCATGGATAATTTCTTCAGGTTCGGGTAGGCTTTCAAATAGTTTTCATGCATGGGAATGCGTGCAACCAAGTACACGGGCAAGTCGGTGGAATCCGAACACACCCATCCTTCGTTGTACCTCAAAGGATTGGTATGCGGCTTGATTTTACCGTAAAACAAATGCGCATAGGATTTATAGCCCAAGGTGATGAGGTAGACGTCTTTGGCCTGATGCTGTTCATAGAATGCTACCGCTGCTCCTTGCGTGTAGGCTTCCACATGGGGCAAAACCGTAGGTTTTAAACTCAGATTTCCCAGAGCAATGGCTGATAGGAGGGCCGCAAGGCTCCAATCGACCCGTTTCTTTCGAAGGAAATAGGCCCCAACGCAGATTCCCGTTACCCAAATAATCACGGGAATGAAGTCCATCCAACCCCACACGGTATCGGCCTCTAGATTTGCTTTAGCAAATGGATCTTGGATGTTTACCACCTTGCTTATACCCGGGCCGTAGCTTTGAAGGTACACTAAAGCGCCTAAGGCAAGCGCTAAAAGGGTTAAATAGAGCAAGGACACAAGAGCGGCTCTCTTCGGAGTATTTTCATTTTTTGACAACGATAAAGCGGCAAAATAGGTTAAGAAGAAGTAGCAAAAGGAGGAATAGTGGATAATTTTGGTTTGAACCACGGAAAAGAGCACCAAGGTGAGCAATCCAGCGATGAGCATGAGGGTATTGAATCGGTTTTCGTAGGAGCTTTTTTTGAAGATAAGGCTCAAGGCAAAGAACGATGCAGGAAAACATCCCAACAGTAACACCACCCAATGGTAATAAATAGGACCGCCATGTCCAGCATCTTGGGTTTGAAACAAGCGCACTTGGTAATCCAAGAATTGAGTGATAATGACTTGATTTCCGGTAATCCACAACAGAAAAAACCAGAGCAAGCTGACAGTTAGGGTAGTCAAAAGTACGGTCAACAAGCTTTTGATCGAAGGAAATCCTTTGAATCGGGTGAGGGCATGGTACAAGAAGACCGAGCCTCCAACGAGGATCAAGGCGACGGGTCCTTTGGTCATTACGGCCAGTCCTGCAAACAACCCAGCCAGAAGGAATTCATGAATCCTTTCTTTCGTTAAACCGAGGTAATAAAAAGCGATGGAATTCAAAATGAAGAGGTTAAACCAAGGATCAATAATTCCTGAGTGAAAGTACAAGTTGGGTAAAAACGAACCCACATAAAACGCCGCCCACCAAAAACCGAATGTGCGGTTTTGATGTCGGGTTCCATGATAGATTAGGGAAAGAACCGTAAAAAAGCCCGCTATTACGTTGGGAAAACGCGCGGCAAATTCATTGACTCCAAAGACTTTCATGGCCAAGGCTTGCATCCAGATGAAGAGGGGCGGCTTTTCCCAAAAAGGTTCGTAGTCGATGGTAACGGTGGTGTAGTTCCCGCTTTCGACCATTTCCCTCGCGCATTCGGCAAAATTGATTTCGTCCCAATCGAAAAGGTGCACATACCCTAAGAAAGGCACAAAAAGCAGTAAGCAAATCGCTCCAGTAAGACCAATGATTCTCCAGTTCATTTTATACCATAGGGTTTATCGTGAATCGTCCATTTACTTGGCCAAAAGGCAATAAGGGCGACTCCGCAAAGGGTTCCGAGCAGGGAACCAGTTACGACGTCAATCAGAAAATGTTGGGAAAGGTAGGTGCGTGAAAAACCCACCAAGCAGGCAAGGAATAAGCAAAGGATTTGAACCCACAACTTGCCAGCATAATGCAAAGAAAGCACCGTGGCTAAAGCAAAAGCCGTGGTGGTATGGCCGGAAGGAAAGCTGTGAAATTCATAGTACAAAAAGTCAGGTATAGTGTAAAAATCGGGATGGGTTTTCAGGTAATAATAGGGGCGCATGGCATCAGGGAATAAGGCACGTTTCGCGACTTGAGCGAGAATGGCCGACGCACCGTAAACGATGAGCAGCCACCAACCCAATTTTCGGTGCACGAACAGTAAAAAAACGAGGCCCAAAGCCAGCGCAAAAAGGCCGTCGCCCAACCAGGTAATGTAAGGCATGGTAGCATCCATTGCGTCGAGGTGCAACGCGTTGGTTTGCAATTGAAGCGTAATTTTATCATGGCTAAGCAGAAGCAAAATCCCCAAGACGAGCAAGAGGGAATAGCCAACAATGAAAGGCGATTTGAGCAATTTCACAGTTCAAAGGTATGAAAATCGGTGGGTTATCGGGTTGGCGCAGTATTTACATTTTCGCGTGTCATAGCAGTGAACAACACGGCATCGTAAGCAAAATGCGCGGCAACAGCGAACCAGAGACCAAAGCGATCATATCCGAAGGAAAGAAGGAAAATAAAGGGCAAAATCATCAACCCATAGAGGCTCATGCGCCAGTTCCATGGATTGAGATAACCGTGAATGGCAACAAATAGTACGGAGGTAATCCAAATGCCCAGGTAAGGTTGAAGTGCCGCTCTAAAAAAAAGTTCTTCCCCCAAACCCGCGCACACGGACAAAAAAATACCTCCCCAAAAGCCAATCCTGAGCTGTTCAATAACGCGCTCCACCCGATTGTCAAGTCCTTCAAACACCATGGAATTCATGAATGCTAAGGCAATAAATGCATAAACAAAACCCAACATCGCCCCATAACCTACAGGAATAGCACCGAAATGTTGGATTTGCATGAAATCTGACAGTTCATTAGGTGAAAAACCATAGCGAATAAGATAGCCGACCAATGGAAATCCAATCAAGGTAAGTAAACCGATCCAAAGGATTTTGTTCGACATATTCCTGTAAATATTCGATGAAAGTACGAAAAAGTTAAAGCTTGAGGAATCACCACAAGAAAAGTTTAATTTTACGTTTAATCTTTTAAACCTCTCGCCTATAAACAACACGTTTACTTAACCCCAAATTTTGGATAAATAGTAAATTATGTTGTTATCATCATTGGAAGATCAGGACCTGGTAAAGTTGTACATTCGAGGAAACGAAAAAGCTTTTGAAATCTTAGTTAACCGTCACAAAGACCGCATATATCGTTTTATTTGTTCTAAGATCCACGACCGTGATGTTGCCTTGGATTATTTTCAAGACACGTTCATCAAAGTGGTAACCACCATGAAATCTGGGAGTTATAACGAAGAGGGGAAGTTTTTACCGTGGGTTATGCGCATCGCCAACAACCTGATCATTGATAACTATCGAAAATACAAGAAAGTTAAATTGCTTTCTGAAACGCGCTCCGGTTCGGAGGAGTATTCCGTTTTCAACCGTCTTTCAACGGATGACTTGAACGTACTGGAGCTACAATGCAAGCAGGAATTGGAAGGGCAAATAGTTCGTTTCATGGAGGAATTACCCGAAGTACAGCGAAGAATTGTCTACATGCGATTATTCCAAGACCTTTCGTTCAAAGAAATAGCTGAAATGGAAGAGGTTAGCATCAACACAGCTTTGGGAAGAATGCGCTACGCCCTCATCAATTTACGTAAACTCATTGAAGAGCACGAGGTTTCCTTGACTTACTAGCGGAAATTATTCCAGTTCGTAGGTTAACAATGTGTATCGATGATCATCTTTTCGATGAACTACGATTTGGTATTCCCCGGGTTCCTTAGGATTGAGGCTAAAAGTGTACGTTTCTTTATGTTTTGTGAAAGGAATCAAATCTTCATTGCTGTTTACTAAAAACGCGTTTTGTAAATCAGGAGTTTGCAGTTCAAATAAGTAGGTTTTGCCTTTTTTGAGCTTGCGGTCAATGGGTGCTTTGACCGTTCCGTGATCGATGACCTCGTAATAGTCGGCGAAATTCATGGGGCTTTTGGATTGAGCAATCATAAGAATTTCATCAGGATTTAGCCATTGTCGGAGGAAATGACTTGGTTTTAATTGGGGCATTTCTACAAATCGCTCGAAAGTCAGAGGAATTTCGAGGTACTGATGCGTGTAGTATATCGGAAAATGCGAATAAATAGCCACTTTAGGGTCCACTTGGAACCAATGGTCGGAAAATTCCTTTGTGGACTCCAATTTTCCATTGGGGTTGGTGTGTGCTGAGCCCTGACCCCATGTTGCATCGTAGATTTTCCACTGACCGTCGATCTTGATGGCATTCCAAGCATGATTGATCGATTCTTCGACATCACTACCTATATCGTTCTCGTACTCATAACCTTTTGCACAACCTGTGATATTGACAATGTCCAGCCCTAATTTTTCTCCCAATGCTTGATAAACGTTGGCAAATCCTGCGCAAACAGCCAGTTTCGATTTCACCACCGCATCGGGCGAATAATCCCCATATTTTTTGGTGTTGAACGCATTATCATCGTATGCTACGAATTCGGTGAGCCATGTATAAATTAAACGAGCTTTTTCTATAGGAGTCGTTTCGATTGCTTGAAAATAATCAACGATGGAGGCGATTGTTTGCCGGTCTTTAGGACAGTTTCGCGCATAGGCATCGATTTCACTAAAATCAAGCGGTGATTGTGAGAGCCAAGCGTGGCTCACGATGCAAAACCAAAAACCAAAAACCATACGTTTCATATCTATAGGGAAAGCAGCTTGGCCTAACCGAGCATTTTACGTTTGAATGGCCCCGACATTATAGCGTTTCATGGGTTTTGCATGGTTTGCCATGGCAATTCCCAGGGCAAGAATTTTGCGGGTTTCCACGGGGTCAATGATGGCATCTACCCACAATCGGCTGGCGGCATAATAGGGCGAAATTTGTTGGTCATACCGTGATTTAATACGGTTAAACAATTCCTTTTCGCGCTCTTCGGTAATTTCTTCTCCTTTAGCTTTTAACGTAGCTACCTCGATTTGCAATAAGGTTTTAGCAGCTGCAGCTCCACTCATAACCGCAATTTCAGCCGTTGGCCACGCCACGATTAACCGAGGATCATACGCCTTTCCGCACATAGCATAATTGCCTGCACCGTAAGAATTTCCAAGTACCACGGTGAATTTTGGAACTACGCTGTTCGACATCGCATTAACCAATTTTGCCCCGTCTTTGATAATACCTCCGTGCTCGCTTTTAGAACCCACCATAAATCCGGTGACATCTTGAAGAAAAATCAGGGGAATGCCTTTTTGATTGCAATTCATGATGAAACGTGCGGCTTTATCCGCAGAATCCGAATAAATTACGCCACCCATTTGCATTTCTCCTTTGGCGGATTTAACGATTTCCCGGTTGTTGGCTACAATTCCAACGCTCCATCCGTCGATCCTGCCATAGGCACATATGATGCTTTTTCCAAATCCTTCTTTGTATTCCGTGAATTCGGATCCGTCCACGATGCATTTTAATATCTCTCTTGTTTTGTAGGGCTTTGAGCGTTCGTCGGGCATAATACCATAGAGGTTTTGGGCTGATACCAAGGGTTCAATGCTTTCAATTCGGTCGAATCCCGCAGATTCGGCTTTGGCAATACGGGACATTAAATCGCGAATGGTTTGTAAGCATTCTTCATCGGTTTCAACTTTGTAATCGCAAACTCCAGAAATCTCGGTTTGAGTGCTAGCTCCCCCCAAGGTTTCGTTATCGATGCTTTCACCGATGGCAGCTTTAACCAAATACGACCCTGCCAAAAAGATCGTTCCCGTTTTGTTTACGATCAAACTCTCGTCGGACATGATGGGCAAATAGGCCCCACCAGCAACGCAACTTCCCATAACCGCTGCAATTTGTACAATACCTTCTGAACTCATCACAGCATTGTTGCGAAAAATACGACCGAAATGTTCTTTGTCCGGGAAAATTTCGTCCTGCATAGGTAAATAAACGCCCGCGGAATCCACCAGATAGATGATGGGTAAACGGTTTTCCATGGCGATTTCTTGAGCCCGCAAGTTTTTCTTTCCGGTAATTGGAAACCAAGCTCCAGCTTTAACAGTAGCATCGTTGGCCACCACGATGCACTGGCGACCGGCGACAAAACCAATAACCACTAACACCCCGGCACCTGGACATCCTCCGTGTTCTTCGTACATTCCGTAGCCAGCAACGGCACCCATTTCAAAACGATCCGTTCCAGGATCAAGTAATAAATCGATACGTTCGCGCGCCGTGAGTTTTCCGGCTTCGTGAAGCTTTTCAATGCGTTTTTTTCCTCCGCCAAGGTATATTTTTTCCAAGGTTTGTTCAAGGTTGCGAATTCTCAACCGCATGCGATCTTCGTTAAAATTGAACTCCAATTCGCTGTTAGAAATACCCATGGTTGTTTTTTGAACAAAGATACATATTGGGAATCAAAGTTGGAATTTCCTACCTTTACCCCATGTGGAATTTAATTAAGCGATGGGCTACGCTGAGAACTTATTTGTTGGTTTTTGGGTTGTTACTCTCCGGTTTTGCCCTTCAGGGATATTGGGATGATGCGCCTTTTGGGCTTATTGAAAGCTTCAGATTTGTTGCATTGTTCTTGCTTTTTTTGATCGCCTTTGTGCGCCGAAAAATGTCCTTGTGGATTTTTAGTGCAATGGTTTTAGGTATTGAGGTCGGAATGGATTTTCCAGAATTTTCCCTTGAATTAGAACGTTTTGCCAAGATTTTCCTTCGGCTGATTAAAACCTTGGTTGCTCCTCTAATTTTTGCGACGTTAGTGGTGGGAATTGCCGGTCATAGCAATTTGAAACAAGTAGGTCGTATGGGATTGAAAAGCCTTCTCTATTTTGAAATCGTTACAACCATAGCTTTGTTTATTGGATTGTTGGCGATCAATACAACGCAGGCAGGAAAAGGAGTTCAAGTAACGGCAAGTTCTAAGGATAAAGCGAAATCCGAGGAATTGCTGGAGCAAAAGGCCGAACAGAAAGACCATTTTGTGGAGATATTTCCGGAAAATATTGCTAAATCGGTTTTTGAAAATTCTGTCCTACAAATTGTTGTATTTTCTGTGATTTTTGCGATTGGTTTGGGCATGGTTAAGAACGAACAACATAAGTTAACCATGCTTCGCATGAACGAGAGTTTGGCGGAGGTCATGTTCAAGTTTACGGATATTGTAATGTATTTGGCTCCGCTCGCCGTTTTTGGAGCCTTGGCATCGACGGTAGCTAAATCCGGTGTCGATGTTTTAATGTCCCTGATGAAATTGGTTGGTACGCTTTACTTGGCCTTGTTGGTTTTTATTCTTGCCGTTTTGTTGCCTATTGCGCTCTTCGCCAAGATTCCAATTCGAAAGTTTTTATCGGCCGTATCTGAACCCGTTACCTTGGCTTTTGCCACAGCGAGCAGTGAAGCAGCCTTACCCAAAGCCATGGAAAACATGGAACGGTTCGGTATTCCAAAGCATATCGTTGGATTTGTGATTCCAACAGGCTACAGTTTCAACCTGGACGGAACAACGCTTTACTTATCTTTAGCTTCGGTTTTTATTGCCCAGATGTCGGGCATAGATTTGAGCATAGGTGAGCAGATTTCCATTTGCTTGGTATTGATGTTAACCAGTAAGGGGGTCGCTGGGGTACGTGGTGCATCGTTCGTGATTCTTGCGGGAACCGTGGCTTCGATGGGCTTAGACCCCGAAAAAGCAAGCGTTATTTTAGGGATTGATGCCGTAATGGACATGGCACGAACCTCCGTTAACGTTCTGGGTAATTGCCTTGCCACCGCGGTGATTGCCCGTTCAGAAGGAGAATTAGAACACGTTAAAGCATGAGAAAATTAAGCATTCTTATATTATTAGGACTATACCCTTGGACTGTTTTAGCCCAGCCTTGTGTGGACCCCTCTTTGATTGATTCGATGGCCATTTGTCCGATGGTGTATAACCCCGTTTGCGGCTGCGATGGTGTGACCTACGACAATTCGTGCATAGCGACCTACCTAGGTGGGGTGACCTCATGGGCTCCTGGTCCGTGCAATCCGCTGTTATGCATAAACCCTGCTCAAGTGGACTTATCGGTTATTTGTCCAGCCATTTATGAACCCGTTTGCGGTTGTGATAGTGTTACTTACAGTAATTCATGTGAAGCATTCAATTATGGAGGAGTGAGCTCATGGACTCCTGGGGCTTGCGTTCAAAACAATTGTATAAATCCAGCGCAAATCGATGTTTCCGTTCTGTGTCCAGACGTAGTGGATCCTGTTTGCGGTTGCGATAGCGTTACGTACAACAACGATTGCGAGGCATTTTATTACGGCGGTGTTACCTCATGGACCCCCGGACCTTGTCAGCCTTTGGAATTGGATACCTGCCTAGCGGTTCCTGATACTGTTAATTTTGGCGCATGTGCTATGCCTTTAGGAATTATTCGACAAAACGATTCGTGTTTCACCGTTTCAGGATGCAGTACCATCGGAAGCAATGGCATAGATTACAGCGGATACTTTTACAATTCCCTTTACGCCTGCAACAACCTGTGCGCAAATGACACCCTAATTACCTTGAATTGCATTGATACTAACCTCATTGATTTAAACGTGCTTTGTCCCGAAATTTTTGAGCCGGTTTGTGGTTGTGATTCCGTAACGTACCAAAACGCGTGCATTGCACAGAACTATTTTGGTGTGAGCAATTATCAACCTGGAGCATGTCAAAATGCAGCACTGGACTGGAGAGCCTTCTCTGAATTGAAGTTGTATCCTAATCCCGGTAAAGATTGGATGTATCTTGCTGGAATTTCGAATTATTCCGATGTAACGTATACCATGTTTTCCATCGATGGACGTGTTCTTCAGCATGGAATCTACACCAACGGCATGGATATTTCCGGGTTAATTCCAGGTCATTATACGGTAAAGATTTCTTTTTCAAGAGCACAAAGCAGGAACCTTCAATTCATCAAAGAATAGCAAAGTTGTCGTTGTTATAAATTACTCTGTGTAAGCTTTAGAAAAGACATGCCGAATGTTTAAAGAAAAAAAAAGGGAACCCAAAGGTTCCCTTTCGTTTGAAGTAATCTTTTCTTAGTTTACTTTACCGTTTAATTCAGCACCTGCTTTGAAACGGATTGATTTTTTAGCAGCAATTTTGATAACAGCTCCTGTTTTAGGGTTTCTTCCGTTTCTTGCTTTACGGTCAGAAACAGAGAAAGAACCAAAACCAACTAAAGAGATACGATCTCCAGATTTCAACGCTCCGGTTGAAACTTCAACAAACGCATCAAGCGCTTTTTTTGCATCAGCTTTTGACAAGTTTGCGTTCGCTGCAATTGCGTCAACTAATTCCGCTTTGTTCATAATGAATTTTTTTAAAAGGTTAATAAAAACGTTTAACGGGACAAATATATCCTAATATCTTACCCACAAACCTGAAAGCCTTGAAAAATCTACAAAAATGTTGAAAAAAGCCTAATTTTGTTGAAAAACAAGGGTTTTAGGTGAACCTTTTCGCTTCATTACCTTTTATAAAGTCAATGAATCCAACGGTTAAAGTTATTGGAAGTGGGGTAGGTGGACTTGCCACAGCCATTCGTTTGGCAAGCATGGGCATGCACGTGACCGTTTATGAAAAAAACAGTTTTGTAGGGGGTAAAGTGCATTCTCGTACCTTCAATGGATATCGCTTTGACATGGGACCATCGGTTTTTACGGAGCCGCATCTTATCGATGAACTGCTGGATTTGGGCAAATCTCGTAATACCTTAACCTATTCAGCTCTTCCAGAATCGGGCAGGTATTTCTTTGAAGATGGCACACGATTGATTGTCGCATCGGGAACAGAGGGAACGATAAAGTGTTTGGTGGAAGAGCTTGGGGAGTCTTACGCTGGATCGAAGAAATATCTTAAACGCATTCAAAAAAATTACCGAGCATTATATCCTGTTTTCATAGAAACATCATTGCACCGTTGGAAGCATTTGTTCACATCAAAAATTCTAAGAGCGCTGTGGTACCTTCCGAACTATGGTCTCTTAACCACGATGAATGGATTTTCAAAGCGTTACTTCCAACATGAAAAAACGGTACAGTTATTAAATCGCTTCGCTACCTACAACGGAAGTGATCCTTATCAAACTCCAGGACTGCTAAGTATTATTGGACATTTGGAGTTAAATGTTGGCTCATTTTTTCCTGAGGGGGGGATGGTATCTATTTCAAGAAATCTAGAAGAAACAGCTCGTTCATTAGGGGTAGAATTTGTTGTCGATTCCGAAGTTCAGTCCATCGAGACCGAAAATGGACGTGTGAAAGGTGTTCAAGTTAACGGAGTATTTGAACGTGCTGATATTGTGGTTTCGAATGCGGATGTTCACCATACGTATGAGCGATTGTTGCCCCATATTGAAAGGCCAAAAAAAATACTGGGTCAGGAAATGTCTTCTTCTGCCGTTGTGTTTTATTGGGGTATTGAACGAGAATTTTCGGAACTTGGGGTTCACAACGTGTTCTTTTCCAAGGATTATAAAGCAGAATTCCAAGCAATTTTTAAGGATAAAACTTTGTTCGATGATCCAACCGTGTACATTCACATAAGTTGTAAAGTTGAACCTTCGGATGCTCCATCAGGATGCGAAAATTGGTTTGTCATGGTTAACGCTCCTGTGGATATAGGACAGGATTGGTCGAACTTGGTTCAAGAACTACGAAAAAAAGTCCTTCGCAAGCTGTCACAAATGCTACATCAAGATATTGAGGCATTGATAAGAACCGAACATATCAATGACCCCATTACATTGCAACAAACCTATAATGGTAAGGGAGGGTCTATTTATGGGAACAGTTCCAATTCCTCTATGGCAGCCTTTTACCGACATCCCAATTTTGCCACTAAGGTAAAGGGACTTTATTTCGCTGGTGTAACGGTGCATCCGGGAGGTGGAATTCCTTTGGCTTTGAATGGGGCTAAAATTGTGGGACGCCTGATCAAGGAGGACTACCAACAGGCAGTTCCTTAAAGGTTTTAAATCCTTTGATAATCAATGGGTCACACGGTTTATTCAAATCGAAGTACAGCGTTTTTTCCTGCGTTTTACCTTTAAAAGGGTAGGTGATTTTTACTACCGTAAGCGCATGACGGTTTTTAATTTCAAACGGCACAAATTTGCCTTCTGGTGAACGGAGCAAACGTAAATAACGCTCGACATTTTCTTGCGATCCAATAGCGATAGGGCGATTTTCCTTTGTTCCGTAGGATTTTCGCTTACTGATTTTGGATAGTTTTAATAGCGGATTCTTAAGTAATCCCGTAAAGTTGGTATCTTGGCATGCGAGCAATTTTTCCGAAGGAACTTTATAGCCTTTTCCCGCCGCATTTTGGTAGTCGGTGCAAGCAAATTCATACAATCCTTTTAATTCATAAATATAAGCTCTGTAATAGTTTGCTTCAGGGTAATTTCGTTGAATCTGCAAGGCTTGATTTAGGTCAAAAAGGGCTCCGTCGTATTGGCCGACATGCATTTTAGTAAGACCACGATTGTACCATACCTTCTCATAAGATCGGCTGAGTCCAATGCAGGTGGTAAAGTCATCAATGGCCGTTTCATATTCGCCAATCATATTTTTAGCCATGGCTCGATTGTACCATGCATAAGCATCCAATGGTTGTACTTCAATCGCTTTGGTAAAGGCCATAATTGCTTCTTCGTATTTTCCTGCCTTCGCTAAATCCAAACCTTTTTGGTAATTCTCTTCTTTGAGGGGTTGGCTATTTCCATAGAACGCACAAGAAAGCAAAGCAAATAATAAAGTCAGTTGTTTCATTCGTTGAGTTTTATCCCTATGTAAACCGGTGATCGTTGTATAAAATTTTTCTTAAAAAGTTTCATGCCTATGCGGTCAACACCTGAACCCAGGTCGAGCGAATTATTGAAAGCAGTAAAGTCTAACTTAAATTCATCGGTGTTGAATTCGTATTGCAAGGCAACTCCAGCATCGAATAGCGTCGCATCCCTTACGCCGAGTAATTGCGCGATCTGTGAAATTTCTTTTACACTTAATACACCGCCATTACCCGATGCAACGATTACGATGTTTCCTTCTTTGGTTTCTCCAATTAAATTTCGGTAAGTACGGACATTCCATGAGGGCTTATGATGCGTTTGATTCAGAATATATTCGAAGATAATGCCGTCCTTCATGGTGGAAGGATGAGCCTGACAAGAATAGTTTACCAATCCTTTTAAATCGTTGAAAACAGATTTTGGTCCAGCATGCGGGACTCCATCAATTACCTTAAAATAACCCGTAGAGGTACTCGCATTCTGATATTTTTTACCTTGATAAATGACTTCCCCTACCGCATGATTTTTAGGGTCGTAGAAACTGGCATTAATTAAAAAATTGCTGGATCGAATGCGTTGAGCTTCATTAATATTCAACGATTTCATTCGGTGTTCGACATCGGCGACAAGGTAGAAGTCGTGGTCTGGTGCGAAGGTAAATACGTTAACGCGTTGTGATTTAAACGTATTAATGAATCCCCCGATCAATCCTGTCTGTCGGCGTTTGATGTTCAAGGTTTGGACACTTGCTTTTTTACCTTGGTACAAAAATTCTGTTTCTACGGATGAAGCCTTATCCAGCTCGACCCATTTTCCGTGCTCCAGCACCATTAGGGGGGTGCTTCTATTCATTAAATACACGTAATTGGTTTCACTTCGCAGGATCGTAAAAAAAAATCCAGTCCCCAAGAAAAAAAGAAACAAAGCCGAGTTTTTTAGCAAGTGAAAACGCAACAGAGGTTGATGGGTGAAATATCGAATGAGCCATTTTCCTCCAAAAAAAAGAGCCGTTATGAAAACGATGGGGAAAATGCCATTGTTGAAGAGGAGTAAGATAAAACTCAGCATAAAAAGCAAGGTGACCGCAATTCTGTGAATCCAAATTATGGGAACCTTTGACATAAGGTAAATGTACGATTATTCTCAAAAATGGTATTCTGAATAACCCATCGATGTTGAAAAAATAACAACGAAAAGGTGTTGGTAAACTGTTTAAAATAGGGTAGCTGTTGCAAAACCAAAGGCATATCTGAATTGCTGGTTTTTAGCCTTCCATTCGAGCAATTTTAATTGAGATTGAATATAACTCAATTCACGCATATTGATAAGAAATAAAGAGCTTTCACCGTTTTCGAACATGTTCTTTTCCGCTTCTAACAGCTGTTTTGAATCGTCCATCGTTTGTTGATAAATTTGCCATTGCACAACGCTATTATTGAGGTCAATTATTGCGTTTTTAATTTTCATCGACAATTGTGCTTGTAGGTTGAGAATTCCTGCTTCCGTTTCTTGAATTTTTAGTCCTGCAAGTGCAAGGTCCCCACGTTCTTTTCTGAGAAAAAGTGGCATGGCAATCGAAACGCCCCATTTATAATCGTTGATGTCCAAGTCAGAAAACGGATTGTAATTAACAGGTTCGTTCAATAGGTTGTAGTTTAGTTCAACAAAAGGTTTTAAGCGGTCGCTTTTCAGTTTACGGTCGACATTCAGCATATCCAATTTAAAGGCATTAATTTTTAAATACGGATGATTTATAACCAGGGTATCGTTCCAGGCTATCAAGGAATTGGAGGGGGTGATATTTGCGGAGGGTTCAGGACTTGCTTCCAAACTAAGGGAACCAACGACAAGGTTGTCATCCCATAGATAGGTTTTAAGAACATTAGTTCGTTCCTGTAGGTTAGCTTCCGCATCGCGGAGTAAGCTGAGCCTGTTTTGAACCTGTAATCCTGCTTCGACGGTATCAATGAATGCCCGATCACCGAGATTGGCGGTCGTTTTTACTGCCACGAAGCGTTGAACCGCTACGTCATATGCTTCTGTTAGGATGGTGACAGAATGCTTAGCTAAAAACCAATCCCAGTAGGCATATCCTGCTTGATATAAAAGTTGATTGATTTGCAACCGTTGTTCTTCCTGGCTCGATTTTACTTGAAGGGTTGCATTGCGCAATTCGGCACGGCGAGCATCAATCAATAGGCCTTGTCCTAAATTGGCGGATATTCCTCCGTAAAATAACCCGCCAGCAGGGGTTTTTGCTTGAGGATCCAAATAGCTTCCACGGTTGCTTTCCATTCCAGTTTTTAGCGTCAGCCCAAGATAGGTTGGGTACTTTATTCCAAAATCACTGTTGGAATAGTATTGTTTGCCGTCGAAATATTTTTGGTTGAGGTTTCCAAAGAATTTGGGATCAAAATTTCCTTTGGCTTTTAATAAAATGGCTTGTCCCACTTGAGGCTGAATTTTACCAATGCTTAGTAATGGGTGATTGCGTTTAACCCCTTCAATAAAGTCGGTTTCACGCATCGTTTGAGCAAAGGATGAAATGCCAACGATCAAGTATATCCCGGCGAGCAATTGTTGCCTCATGATTTAGGTTTATTGCTTTTGGGTTTGGGATTGTCTTTGCCGTAAAAATCAGGAGGGAAGCCATTGATGTTTCGCCAAATCTCATAGCCGATGGGTACGTCATTCAACAATATCATGGCGTTTACACCTCCTCCCACTCGAAGCGAGGATGGCCAAGGATGGTCGTTTTTGTCGGGGCCAATCAACACCCTGAACATACCGTTTTCCGAAGTGAAATTATCAACTGCATATACGACACCACCGAAAGTTCCATAACTGTTATTGGGCCAACCTGAAAAAATGATTGCAGGCCAACCGTCAAATTGCATTCTCACTTTCTGACCTTTTTTCAGCAAAGGATAGTCCATTGGTCGAACATACATGGCCACCGCTAAATCGAAATCAGAAGGCATTATAGTGGCGATTTCCTGACCTTCTTTCACGGTTTCTCCAATCCCGCTGCTCAAAATTTTAGTCAGATATCCGTCTTGAGGTGCCGTGATGGTGTAATTCCCACTGCGTACGGAATACCCTGAAATTTGACTTTGCAATTTGGTGACCTCCACTTCTGTTTCATACATATCGCTCATGGCCGACATTTTTTCCGATTCAGCTTTGGCGATTTCATCTCTAAACTTCGCATTGGTAGAACTTACTTCAACTTGAGCGTCAATTAAATCATTTCTACTTTGAAGTAATTTTTGTTGGGCTGTTACCATGCTTGCTTGTGCACGCTGCATGGCCAACCTCCGTGTTTCAACTTCCGTTTCAGATTTCAAACCTTTTAATAACAACTTTTCAAAGCGATTAACCTGATCTTTCGCAATGTTAAAGTTAAGTTTAGCGGCTTCAAATTCTGTGCTATCCGTGGTGATTTTTAGACGAGCCTGACGGTATTTAATTTGCGCTTGTTGAATTTTTAGTTTCGAATTCTCAATCAATGCATCTACACGTTGATCGAGTGAATTGATTTTTTGTTCATAAGCTACTACACTTTGTTCTTTGTTATCAATTTGATTTTGCGTCCGATCGATGAGTTTTGGGTCAAAATAACCGTCTTTTATTTCTGAAATCACTAAAATCGTATCCCCTTTTTTAATCAAATCTCCTTCTTTAACATACCATTTTACGATTTTACCGCCTATGATGGTGTTGATGGTCTGCGGTTTTTGTTCCGGTCTTAGGGTAATAATTTCTCCTTTTGAACGGATGTTTTGAGTCCATGGCAAAAACATGATCACCAAAAAAATAAGTCCAATGACGTATAATCCTCTTCTTAAACGCCTTGTAGAGCATTCCTGAGCAACCTCTTGATAGGATACATATTGCTTGCCATCAATTGAACTAGGATTATTCGGCGAACTGTTTAACATCTGACTAATAAATTATTGAGTATTTTTCCCATGTTCTATAACAACATGTCGTTGCATTCTATCAATAAGCCTTTTATCCTCCGTGTGAATTAAAAACGTAGTTTGCGTCATTGATAAAAATAATTCAATCACCAAATTCATCTCTGATTCATGGATGTCATGCAATGGTTCTTCCAGCATTACCAATTTCGGTTGCCCAACAATTGCACGGGCAATCAATATTTTACGAATGCAGTCTTTCGGTAAAAAATGACCTTCGGGGTTCAACATGGAATCATATCCGTTGGTTAATTGTTGAATTTGATGATCCAGTCCTAATCTTTCGCAAACGCTTTGTACTTCGCTAAAACTAACGTAATCCCTTCCTAAACTGATGTTTTCTAATAGGGTTGCATTTACCAGAAGATCTTGATGCAGCATGTTCCCAACACGGTTCCTTAAAAATTCATGGCTGATGTTTGAAATTGGAATGTTGTTGATATTGATATTACCTGATTGTGCAGTATAAATTTTTCCGATCATGCAAAATAAGATATTGGCTGATACGGAATTACCGGAAGCGATAGTTATTTTTTCACCGGCATTAACGTACAAATCAAAGTGGTTCAACACCAACTCTTTATTCAGTTCGTTTTGATACGAAACGCGGTCGAAATTAATAGAAAATCCCGTTTCATTCTCAGGGATCTCCATTCCAGACTCTTGTTCCAGTGGGATGTCAGTGACTTGACCAATTTTCTCTACTGCGGTTAATAAATCATACACGGTTTCCAAACTAACTATGATTTTTTCGACAGAACTTAAGATTAATAAAATAATAATTTCTGCGGCTACAAATTGGCCAATATTCATGGTTTGATTGAGAACCAGTAAGCCTCCTATGGTAAGCAAAGCGAAAGCAATGATCGCTTTAAAACCAATGAGGTAAAAATATTGCTGCCTCAAAACTTTAAAATGTTCGTTTCGGCTTTTAAGGTATTCCACTAAATAATTATCCGTTCGATACATGAGATAGGATGGAGTTCCAGCCATTTTAAAGCTAAATCGCGTGTATGCAATCTGTTGAAGCCAATGGACAATTTTATATTTATAGTTGGATTCCCGAATGCTCGATTTGAAACCTCTTTCAGCGGTTATTTTTAGAACTAATCCCAATACCAAAACTAAAGCTATCCCGAAAAAAATAAAAAAACTATGATAAAACGAAAGTAAGATTAGTCCAAATACAATTTGCAAGGAGGCAGAAGCAAAGTCTAAAATCAGTTTTGCAAGCCCCTTCTGAACGGTAATGGTATCAAAAAAGCGGTTGGGCAATTCCGGAGCGTATTTCTTGGTCAGTTCTTCTGTGTCAAGAAGAGGAATTCTATGGGTGAAATCAAATGCAGATCGCACAAAAATTCGCTGTTGCAAATTCTCGGTAATTCTCATTTGAGCAATGTTCAATAACCCAGATACTATGATGGCAGCCATGACAAGAATGACAAGAATGATCCATGAGGTGCTTACCCTTCCCATTTGTATGAAATTGACAATGGATTGGATTCCTAATGGCAGGCCAAGCCCTACTAATCCACTGAATACCGCAAATATGTAAATGTTGCGAATTTCAGTTTTATCCTCCTTGAGCATGGAGAATAATCGGGACAATGGTTTCATGTTTTCAGTACTCATTCAAGACAAAAGTAAGGCTTAACGGGGTTCATGTGTATTTAAAGAATCATAATTTTTATTTATGTTCCACAAAAGGTTTTGTAATGCAAATCGAAATCGCCGTCAGGAGGTTTGAGCATTTTGTCATATTTTTCCGAAGCTTGGTATGGTTCACGAATTGCCTCCAAGAAAAGATGAAATGCTGTTCCAATACCTTCCTGTTTTTCACATTCTTCCAAAAGCTCCTCTACGAATTTATTGCGTGGAACTCGGGCAGGGTTCGCGTTTCGCATGGTCAATTCTGCCGCTTCTTGATTAATTCCTTGACGGGCCAATTCGATTGTCCAAGCATCCATCCAACGTTTCATGGGTGAACTTTGTAGGCAAAAGTCATCGTCGTTAATAGTTCTACATAAATTTGAAAAGCCGAGGGTGAAATCCACCTTTTCCTTTTCGAGCAGTAATAAGAATTGGTCGATCAGGATTTTAGAAGCCTCACTTTTTTGCTGGAATCCAATTTTTCGCACCATAGTGCTGTAATATTCTTCCTGCCAAAGCCCTTGAAATTGCTGTACGATTTCTTGACCTTTTTTTAGGGCTTTTTCCTCGTTTTTATCGATGAGTGGAAGCAAGGTTTCCGTTAGTCGAGTGAGGTTCCATTGCACGATAAGTCCCTGTTGATCGTATGCATAACGACCCTGAAGGTCGATGGAACTGAAACAGGCATTTCTTTTAAATTGATTGATGAAAGCACAGGGGCCATAATCGAAGGTTTCGCCGCTTATTGAGGTATTATCCGTGTTCATTACCCCATGGACAAAACCAACGCTCATCCAATGCGCTACTAATTGAAATTGAGCCTTGGCGACGCTCAATATGAACTCTTCTATTTTGTTGGTTGAATCAACAAGTTGAGGATAGTGTCGCTTCACACTATAGTTTAAAAGTGCGTCAAGGGATTCAATGTCTAAAAAGTAACGTGCATACTCAAACGTCCCAATACGGATGTGACTTTTCATTATTCTGGTAAGTACTGCGCCAGGATGTGTTTTTTCTCTTTGTACGGGCTCACCCGTTAGCAGTATTCCTAACGAACGAGAGGTGGGTATTCCGAGATGATGCATTGCTTCACTCATCATGTATTCCCGAAGCATTGCTGATAAGGTGGCACTCCCATCTCCACGGCGAGAATATGGCGTGGTTCCACTTCCTTTGAGCTGCAGGTCGTAACGCTGCCCTTGATGCAGGAACTCACCCAATACGGCGGTTCTTCCGTCTCCTAACATCGTAAAATTTCCGAATTGATGGCCAGCATAAGCTTGAGCGAAAATATGGCCTTCGCATTCTTTGAGCGTTCCTGAGCAAAGTTCTAAGCGTTCTTTTGGTGATAGTGTTTTAGGAAATAATGCAAACTCGAGTTCTTCGTTGTATAAAACCCATTTCTTTTTTGGCAAAGCATGTGGGTTTATACGGGTGTAAAAAGGTTGAGGAAGTTCGAGGTAAGTATGTTCAAGGTTTAGCATTGACCGTTTTATATGCGTGGGCAACAAGGTCTTGGAGATCGATCATAGTGAGGCAGGCTTCTGATGTGGCTTCTAGTCGAATTAACGGTGCGTACCCCGCATCCATGGCCTCTTTCCATCTCAGAGCGCACAGGCACCAAAAATCTCCTGGTTTTAGGCCTGGAAAATCATACATGGGAAGGGGTGTGCTTAAATCATTGCCGACATTTCTCGAAAATTGTAAAAATTCCTCGGACATTAACGCACAAACCGTGTGGCTTCCTTTGTCAGAAATATCAGTACGGCAAAAGCCATCCCGAAAATAGCCTGTCATAGGGTCGGTGCAACAAGGGATAAGTGGGTCTCCAAAAACGTTGGTCATAGATTTAAAATTAACTATAAAACAAGTTCATACCTCTAATGTTTAGACCGACCTTTTTACCATTCAGTCTTAACCGAACGTAGTACCCAAATCATTTCTTTTGCACTACCGGTGTAATGGTATATCCCGCATTTCGAAGCAAGGAAATGACGCCTTGTTCTCCGGGTAAATGACCCGCCCCAACAGCAATGAAGGTAGCGCCGCGCTCCACTTGGGAGCTGATGACAGGAATCCAATTCCGATTTCTTCGGTTGAGGAAATCCTCGATGAAATTCGGAAAGCCCTCCGATTCCGAGACAATATCCTGATACAATCCGTCTAAATCCTCGGCGAGGTAAGCCTGTAACATTCCTTCGTATTGTTGCGGTTGGTTTATTCCGTCCAACAGCATGCTCACTTGATCTTCAAGCGAAACCGCATTGATGGTTTCCATTTGTACTTGTATCGACTCGAGGCCCATGGTACTTTTCTTTCTTTTCTCGGCCATTTTTTGGAATTCGAGTTCGTAGGATTTGGTTTCTTTCAATTGGTCTTGCAACATTGCGCTGGAAAAGAAGAAGGGTTTTATTCTAGAGTAACGCTTGAGCTTTTTCTTACTCATTCCGCAACTGTCCAAACAATACCGTACAATTTTGGTGTATTGTTCTGGAGTGGTAATATCTTTCAAGGTTTTGCCATCAGGCAGAATGGTTTGCTGTGCCATGGCAATCTTGGCGGAAAAATCCATGTTCAAATCAACTTCCATCGCGAGGGTACTGCACGATTCAAAAGCCTCGAGCAAAGAAGAGGTAAGTTGAAATTGATCCTCAGGCATCATGTGAATGGTGCCGTACAGATAGGAAATGGAATTCCCGTTCTTGGGTTGTATAGTGTAAAGTAATTGTCCTCTTACAATCGCAACCGAGGAGATGAAAAGGAACCAAAGCAGGTACTGTTTCATATCGATCGTTTTCTTTCGCTAAGTTTGTTTACAAGAGTAAGAAAATGAACTACTGAAATTCAGCAACATTCACCTTTCCGTTCACGAGAATTTCGTCAATTTTTTGCGTAAAGGTCATGGAACCTGCATTCAATACCGATTGGTACGGAAACATGAGGCCTTTGACCGCACGGTAGTCGCTGTACTCAGTTATAGCATTGAGCGATTCCTCTTTATTGACCACCGTTTTGACGGTTTTCCATTTCAAGAAAGTTCCTTTTTCGTAATAATGCAAACTTTCGTTTTTGGGGTCTGTACTTACTCGGATAACATAATATTCTTTTTTGTTTTCTTGTTCAATTCCCATCATACTTACCACCGTTGCATTTTCGGTTTTCATCCAATCCATTTCCGGAATCAGTGCTTTTTCCAACTTGGCGGCTTTCATTTTATTATCGTCAAAAGGGGTTTTACCTGTCTGCATGTTTTTCTCAAAACCGGTCATGCCATCGTAATACTTGCTTTGAGCCACGTTTCCGTTGAATTCAATCCTTTCTGCCCTTACTCCGGCGCTCGTGTACAGGTCGAAAGATTTTAAGGGAAATGGTATTTTATCTGAACTCAAGGAGGCCTTTTGCATTACGTTCTTTACCTTACCAATTTTCTTTTGAGCTTGCACTAAAGTGGTGCTTTGTGTCATCGCTAAAACGTATTTTTCGAGTACCTCGTTCACCCCCATGTCTGAAGGAGTTCGATCGAGTTTAACATCACCGAATTCGTCAAGTTTGGTGACTTTTCCATCGCTGTCGAATGCTTTAATTTTATCTAAAACCGACTCGTTACCTACAACAACGATGTTGTAGTTGTTGGGTTTGATGTAGGTTTTTGCCACGCGGCTCAACTCTGCAGCATCGATACTTTCTAAGCGTTGTAAGTAATTCCGGTAATAGTCTTCTGGGAATTTGTACTTGCTGATGTTATAGGCAAAGCGAGCAATCGTTTGCGGTCTTTCAAGCGAACGGGCGAAACTTCCGTTTTTAACCGCCTTCGTTAATTCAAGTTCTGGGGTCGTAATGGTTTCGTTTAACAAGCGGTTCAATTCGTTAATTATTTCTTGAATCGCTGAGTCGGTAACTGCATTTCGGAAATTTCCGCTGATGGAAATCCAGCCTCCAAGGTCTTGGTTGTTCAATCCCGAATAACATCCATAGGTAAAGGCTTTGTCCTCACGAAGATTTTGCATTAAGCGCGTTCCAAACCCGCTTCCACCAAATACGTCGTTCAAAACAGACATGGCTAATTGATCTTGGTTGCCCATGCGCATTGGTATAGGAAAGGACACCTGAATGACCGATTGAACCGCACCCGGTTTGTTCACAAAATACACTTGATTGCCATTGCTTTTAACTGGGTCTTTGTATTCTGTAATGATTGGTTTTGGACCTTGCCATGTTCCAAAATAGGTATTGATCATCTTTTCGGCTTGAGCTCGGTTGATATCACCCACGATCACCAAGTAAGCGCCTTGTGGGGTAAAGTGCGACTTATAAAATTCTTTCACATCGGATAGCGTGATGGCGTCCAACGTGGTGAAGGTCATAACCTCGCCGTAGGGATGTTTGGGGAAATTAACTTTCACAGTAGCATTTCCCGCCATGCCAGCAGCTTCCGATTTCAAGGAAACCATACCAGAGCGCAATTGATCTGAGATTCGTTTGAATTCATCTTCCGGAAAGGACGCATTTTTCGTAACATCCGCCATGAGGGATAATCCTTGGTCTAAATGCTTGGTAAGCACCGACAGGTAAACATTGGAGGCACTTGCGCTCAACGAAGCTCCTAAGAAATCAATTTCTTTATCGAGCTGGTCTTTGCTTCGGTTAGAAGTGCCCGACATTACCAAGGAACCCGCTAATTCGCTTAATCCTGCTTTTTCTCCTTCCAAAGTTGCTCCGCTTCCTAGTGTTAAGTCAAAGGAAACTTTGGGGAGTTTATGGTTTTCGGAAAGAATAACGGTGATCCCATTAGCGGTGGTCCAAGTTTCGGTAGGTTTAATTTGAATTTGTGGGGCAGGAGTTGGTTTGGGCATGATGGAACGGTCAAGTTGTCCATAGACCAGACCAAGGGCACCAAGCAATACGAAAGTTAATAAGTACTTCATGGGTTATTTTTCTTTAGGTAAATAATAAAGAATGACTCGGGCATTATTGTTCAGGTAGGTTTTTGCTACGCGTTGGATGTCGGCTCGCGTTACTTTTCGGTACAAATCCAACATTTGATTAACCCGTGCTGCGGAACCGTAATAAACGTAGTTATCCGCCAAACTTTCCGCGATTCCAGCCACCGAGGAGTTCGCTTCGATGACTTGTTTTTCAAATTTGTTCAACACCGATTGATATTCTTCTTCCGTGATCAACTCATTTTTAATCGCCTCGATCTGTGCATCAAAGGCCGACTTCAGAGAACCCAGTGAAGCTTGGTCTTTCGCAAGCGCCAAGAAAATGTTCATGCCTCCGTCTTCAAGTCCGTAATTGAAGGAACTCGCGTAGGTAGCAATTTGTTGTTTTTCGACTAAATTTTTATTAATTCTTGAACTGTTTCCTCCTGAAAGGATTTCGTTCATGAATTCCAAAGCATAGGCATCAGGATGTTTTTGGTCTGGAATTTTATACCCCATAAAAACCGCTGGTAATTGAATGTTGTCATAAATGGTATCCTCAATGGTTTGTTTGAGGGGATCATTGTCCTTCGTTGTTCTTGGAATTACGGTTGGGGTAGCACTTAATTTAGCATATAGTTCGTTGCCAGCTTTATTGGTGCCTAGCTTCGGATTTTTGGTGTTAACCTCGGTTTTGGCTACACCATATTTCGTTTTGAAAGCATCGTCGCTCAAGGCCAATTGGTCGCGGTATAAGTTGATTGCTTGACCTGAAGGAATGCTTCCGAAATACAATTCAATCCATTTTTTGGTTTGTTCCAAGGGAATGTCACCAGCAATCGAAAGGGTAGCGTTGGCAGGAACGTAAAAGTCTTGGTAAAACTGCACATAGTCTTTTTCTTGAGCGGCATCCAAGTGCTCCATGGAACCAATAGGAACCCATCGGTAGGGGTGTTTTGGGAAGGCGCGTTGAAACATTTCCGAAATAAAGCTCGCGTAAGGTTGGTTGTCGACC
>Ga0209770_10000097_pt1 | contig 51517 bp, 47 predicted proteins | sample LauGreSu1BDMLBDD_2_FD_187572 | JGI IMG/M metagenome (GOLD analysis project Ga0209770, IMG submission 187572) | Freshwater lake microbial communities from Lake Michigan, USA - Su13.BD.MLB.DD (SPAdes) (version 2) | ecosystem: Environmental > Aquatic > Freshwater > Lake | place: Lake Michigan, USA... | reverse complement strand
TTATTCTTTATTCTTTCTGAACGACGCAACTCATTCTTTCTTACATATCTCAGTAATATACTCTTCCATTCTTTATACATGTCCACTCCGTAACTTAATTCTATGTACATTCTACCACATACTATTACAAAATTTGAATTCATACACATCAATTCAAATATTTATTAAGATTCATCCATCCCATCATCAAAATTTAACTTAACTTATTTAAAAGAAGGCGATACTGCACCCGGAAGACCGTGTCCAAATACAACCATGTACACTAACACCACCCCAGCAATAGCAACCGACCTGTCTTCTGCCACCCGCTGGGGCTGCTTAAGTAACATTGTCATAATAAAATAAAGAATAACTCCAATAATCGCCGAATGGGCAACCATTTCAAGTCCTCGTTCTTGAGCCATGTTAGTTGTATTCGAATCGAAAATAAAATGTGTATTATACATTATTATTTTATTTTATTTTAGTGTATTCGTTTTTTTTAGCCACATAATTTATAGTTACATTCTTTAACTCTTCCTCCTCTTCAACAGTTTAATAACTAATATACAGTATGTATCCTAAATCAAAATCAAAATCAAAATCGAAGCGTTATAGTAAACACTCAAAGCATTCCAAAACCAAAACAAGTAAACGTGGAGGAAGAAACGCAATTGTAAGTCCTAAAATTAGGTACTCAACCAACGTGAGTAATGACCACACACTGTCATGTACAAAGTGCGGAAAAGGCACATTTACCGTAAAAACCCTAACTATGGGAACAAAATTAAAAACCCTATTAGGATTTCAAATTTTAGATAATCGTTTTAAAGTGTTTACATGTAACACGTGCGGATTTGCTCAACTTTATAGCAACAATATTACATGCAACGGAAAACAATGTGACCCACTTGTTAAAGTTTGATAATGTACTAATGTACTATTCCGTTTTAAATGTCAGCGGTAGCTCCGTAATGACCGTTCCATAAAACGACTCAATATCTTTGAGTTGTTTTGTATCTCTCGGGGTAACAAAACTAATACCGGTTCCTTTTCGGCCCCATCTTCCCGACCGTCCAATACGATGCAAATACGTGTGCACACTTCTTGGCAAGTCAAAATTAATGACAATACTGACCTGCTGAATGTCGATTCCGCGTGCAGTCACATCAGATGAAATTAATACGCGATATTTGCCACACTTGAAATTTGCGTATGCGTCATCTCTGGTACTTTTGTCCATACCGCTATGAATGCAGCATGCTGGGTACCCTTTGAGCACCATGGCTTCTGTTAGGTCTGACACGCGTTTGACGCTGTTGCAATAAATAATTGACTGGGACATAGATAACGTCTTATACAAATCTTGGAGAGTTGCAAATTTCGTTTCGTCGTCGTCTAGAGCAATGTAGTGCTGGCAAATACCTTCCAAGGTCAACTGTTCCGCTTGCACCAATATTTTCACAGGGTTTCTCATAAACTTTTCAGTCAAATTGTGCAGTTCAACCGGCATGGTGGCGCTGAACAGGCACACTTGCACATCGTTGTGCAAGTACTGAAAGATGTTGTAAATCTGGTCCTTGAATCCTTCCGACAACATTTCATCGGCTTCATCCAGAACTAATAATTTGATTTGTTTAGGATTGATGTGTTTTCGTCGTATCATGTCATATACTCTACCAGGACACCCAACCACGATTTGCGGCTGTTCATTTTTCAAAAACTTTGCATCTTCGTCAGTTGATGTTCCACCAATCAAAAGCTGAACCTTCAAGTTTGACATTTGACTTCCAAGACCGGTAACCACCTCCATAATTTGTTTGGCAAGCTCACGGGTTGGTGCTAATATAAGCGCTTGCACATCTTTTTTAGCATCTGGGTCAATTCGCTGCAGGGTTGCAACTCCAAATGCGCCTGTTTTACCTGTACCGGACTGCGCTTGGGCAATTACATCTCTACCTCTCAATATCGGAAGAATCGACTTTTGTTGGATATAACTTGGTTTTTCGAAATTGTACGCGTAAATACCGCGAAGCAGCTGCATATTCATTTCTTCTAGGTCTTCCCAAACTGAAAATTCAGTGGGAAGTGTTTCAGGGTTACTTTTATTGTCTTGCATTGTAACCGAATATCTTGATAATAACGTGGATTGCGTATATACGATTTTTCGTTTAATACTTTAATATATTAAATGGTTACGTTTAAATAGTTTACTCCACTTAGAATGTTGTAAATTATTTTTTTTTATTTTTAACATAAAATTGAAAATTTGTTAATATTAAACCAGTCAAGTATTAAAGTTGAAAATACTAAACGTCGTAACCCACAGTTATGGCAGCAGCGTCTCGTGTAAAACCGCTATTGAAATGGGTAGGTGGAAAAACCCAAATTATACACGAAGTCATTGGATTATTTCCCGCGGAGATAAACAGTTATCATGAACCATTTGTAGGTGGAGGAAGCGTGCTTTTGGCTATGCTTTCATCTACAAACATCCGAGTTTCAGAAAAGATATACGCAAGTGATATAAATAAGGACCTTATTCAGTTCTATACAAACGTGCAGTCATCGCCGGATGCGGTCATTTCTGAACTGATATCAATTGCGAATGAGTACAATGCATGCCCTGAAAAAGCAGGACCCGGTGATGAACCGATAAACCGAAAGCCGTCAACAATTCAAGAGGCTAGACTTGCACGAGAATCATATTACTACTGGATACGGTCCGGGTTCAATTGCCTCAGTGAAGAACAACGAGCGACTCCTGCAGCATCCGCTATGCTGCTGTTCATGAACAAAACGTGTTTTCGAGGGGTCTATCGCGAAGGACCTAATGGGTTCAACGTACCATTCGGGCACTACAAACAACCATTTACAGTGGATGAAGTACACATTCGTGCAGTTTCTCAACTCATACAGCCAGTAATATTTACGTGCTGCTCATTCCAAACCGCAATCACACTCACTGCATCTGCTGGAGACTTTATTTATATTGACCCACCTTACGCAGCCGAAAATAAAACTTCATTCGTGTCATACAACTATTCTGGATTTGGAATTGAATGTCATAAAGAGCTATTTCATACCTGCAGCCAGTTTACTGCAAAACATATAAAATTTCTTATGAGCAATGCAGACGTTGAAATGGTGACATCTATGTTCCCGTCGCCTGCTTACTCTACAAAAAAAATCAACTGTAAGCGAGCCATTCATTCAAAGGACCCGGGGACTCGAACAACTGAAGTACTTATTACGAATTGTTAACATTGACACTGACATTGACATTTGGAAATTTAAACATATAATGTCCTAACAGTACAATGCTGTCCATTCGCGTGGGAACCTCGAATCGATATTTCCAAACGTGTACAAGGTTCATGCAGTTGTGAATAAATAAACATATGATTTCCTTTTTTCCAAATGTTTTTTCAAGAATTTCACGATACGGGAAATACAGCTGACGGATATTGAATGAGTCAAATGGCGAGTTTGTATTTTTACACTCGATAATAAGTATTTTGTTCTCTGACTCGAAGCATGAATCAATTTCGTATTGAACCCCTTTTATGGAATAACTTGTTTCTCCTAACTGCATATCAAAGCTGCATCGATGTCGACCATTCAACAGTGAACCGTGGGTGATAGGTTCATTCAAAAACTCTTCGCGTTCAAATACTCCACTATAGCGAAGCCTGTCAATGAGCGAAGATTCGCTGTCTCCAATTGACAGAAGTACTGAAGTGGTATCAACTGTTAGCATGACGACTTCAACTTGCGTATAGTCCAATCGTTGATATATTTTATTTTTTGTCAACATGTACTGCCCATTTCGAACCGGTAGAATTGAAATACCATACTTTCGAAATATTGCAGGGCGAGTGTCTGCAGTGATTTGGTACGCAAGCAACCTTGGTTCAAACTGCTGCGTAACTGAACCGGCCCATGTGGTTTTGCATTCTTTAATTTGTTTTGACGTTATTAATATGTCACTACTGTTACAAATATCAGGTATCTCTTGGCAGTTTAAAATATGTTCCCACGGGTCCAAAGATGACATACATATGTCCAGGCTAGACTGCGAACATGAGTCCAATGTGGGAATTGATTCTTCAGTAAGTGAAGATGAATATGAAATAGAACTGGAATTGGTATCCTCCATTTTCACGATTCGGTTCAGGTTCAATTATCAAACCAACTCATACTACAATCAATTTTTATATTTTTTGTATTTGGGGATGGTGATTTTTGATAATATAAGAAATACCTTGTAAAAACGAATCAGCCATGTCATCTTTTTTACCATGTTTTTCAAAAACCTGCAACCATGAACCAGATAGAATTGTAAATAATTTAGGACTACCTGGAGTATCTGGAGTTTTAGGAGTGCTTGGACATGGGCCTGAAACTGGAATATCAGATATTTTTTTCGGATTGAATTTGGAATTGGAATTAGCGTAGGAAAGTATTTTACGTACACATGCAACCCCTGCTTTTTTACGTTCATCATATGTCTGAATGTCATCCACATTATCATCACCGTTCTCAGATTCGTTGTCTGCATGAAACACAAAATGGTATGGTGCAACCTTCAATTTTTGAACAGATGAATAATAAATTATTTTAGACTTGTCAATGCCACGCATTAAAAAGTACTGCGTAATCATCCCCTGCACAGTTTTCATTCGATTTGCAATTGGACTTATTTGATTTTCAATAACCACGGTATCGATATTGATATGTTCCGCATCTGTGGTTGCCGTTGTTGCATAAAACAATGCATCAAACGCTTTCATAAGATTGTATCCAACAAAAACGAGAGATACCGTACTCGCCGCACTGTTTTTACTTTGAATGCTTGGAATAGAAGAGTTAACTGGATTTTTTTCGGCAGGGTCCAGGTTCATACATGCACCATATATTTCAAGAGAGTACACGTAGGTCGTCTTCAATATATCAAGTGCCTTTTCTCGTAATTCCGTTTTGGTTTTTATTTTATCTAGACCATGAGCATCGTTACTCGTCGTGTCAAGACTCGATTTACAGAAATCTCTCAGTTTTTCCATGGTAAACGTTTTCATCATCCTTGAAACGTATGTTGGTTTTTCATCAAACACTCGTCGCGATGCAACATCTGGGCTACCTTTATAGTGTCGTTTACACGTATATTGCGTACCCGTGATAGTATGATATGCATAACATGGTTTCAACTTGCATCCGAGTTTTGTTGTGCATGAATACTGCTGCTGCTGTTGCACAACTGGCAAAATAGGAGGTATCGGTTCATTCAGATTTATGGTATTCCATTTCAAAATTTCAATTTCGTGGCTTACTCGTAACAAACAAAATGAGAGATTTTTTATACCCACGTCAATGCTCAGCACAGTTGTTGTTGATACAGATGACATTTGTACAAATACAAATATAGAATACAATAATGCGTATGTATTTGTGTATTCGTAGTATAATATTTAAACGATTTTAATTCAATTCAAACGGTTCGTTGAATCGGTATTTCTTTAATAAGCGCGGTATTGCTGGGACACTTTACTTCAACCGGGTCGTACTCAAAACAATTATTGGTTCCATCCTTGAATTGAAACTCCTTGCTGTTTTCAGGAGTTGGATACACTACAATAACATGCGGGGACGGAGCAATTACGTAAACATAAAACAATCCAACCGCTAGGCTTATTAAGAATATTGGAAATGAAATGTAGTCGAACATCGAATGTCTATTATATAATACATATATATTAACAAATATTAATATAAAAAAAAATATATTACTTATTATATAAAACCTTTGAACCCCTCCCTCGCACATCTACACTCTTTACTTTAAATGCAAACAATTCATATTCCCAACCCCAATCCACGCACATCCCCTGCTGGATTTTCGGGTTCATTTAACGCCAATAACCAAGGATATGGTGGCACCGGTCGTGTCACTGTTGGCGGGCCAAACCGAAGCGTATTCGTCGAAGGCCAAGTCAATGGCGGATGGTCTGGCAGACCTAGCTTTGGCGGAATGGTCGGCGGCACTATTCGATTCTAAAACATAAAATAATTTAAATTATATATCTGTATAAACATATATAGATATAGAGTATAGAATATAAACAATAACGTCTACGCAAAAACACAATAAAAATGCAAAATGAAGTCGTCATTCCAAGTGTTCCAAACCTTTTAACAGCAACAACAGCAACAACCACAACACTAACGGAAATCAAGCCAGAAAAATTAGTTACCGTTGTTGTAGAAAGCATACAGCAACAGAATAACAGTAACAACAACGATAGTAATAATGTTATTTCAACCGATGTTCTCTTCAACTCTGTCAAGGATATAACATTTAATTTGGTATTAAATATTCCCGGACTTCGAGCCAAACTGAACGACATGTTGAATAAACCGAACATAGTTATAAGTGAGATAAGTAAAGTATATGACGAAATACAAACTAAAATTCCTGAAACCGAGATGAGTAAAATTCGGAATTACATTGCATTAGATACATCTCGTACTACCCTTACTACCATTTTACAGAAGTCATTTCAAGATATTATGGCAGATGGACGAATCGATATGAACGATGCAAATCATTTTTTAAATTTAGTTTATAATATTATTACACTGTTCAATGATTCATCGGTATCACATGATAGTACCGTTTCTATATCAGGAGAAGCAGTTATGTTTTTTCTTTATTTTATTATCAAGTGCGTCCTTGTGCTCTGTTTGAATGGAGAAGATGAAACAACTGCAATTGGACTACTGGATACGGCATTTAAATTAGTATCAATAAGTGTTATGCCACTTACAAAAATGAAATGTTCATGTAATCCGTTTCAGTGTTTTTTAAAAACAAATTAGCAACATATTTAATCTCTCTTACTTTGACTTGAAACACTAAATGGTATTATCAAGTCACTTAGCGAAAGCGGTACACGATTCATGCGTTTCCGCCAAATGTTTGTGTCAATGCCATAACCTTCATGTTCGTCAGGTACAACCTCACTCATCGAATATTTCAGTTTTTCTTGTAATTCAAGTAATTTAATTAGCCTATCAATGTATACTCGTACAGTGTCTTGAACCATCCTATCAGTTACTTGAACTGCACCTGCGCCTGTAGATGACGAAGATAAATTCATTTTTATCTCATTGATTGCATCCGAAATTGCGTCATTTACTCCTTGTAATTGTTTCAGTTTTTCATTATTTGAAACAATGTCATAGTATTGCATCCGCAGCTGGTCATATGCATCGAATGTTTTCTTCATACGTGTCTGAAGTTTATTGAATGAACTGAGTGTGTCATCATTTGAAGCATAGCCAAACAATAAATTCAACTTCAAGTGAATGATTTCTTCTTTTACCGCATCCACATCTCTCTTTGCATCGTTCATTCGAGTTTCAATGTTTTCAAATACGGGTCGTCGAATCACTTGATTGACTTTACAATTGGGATTGGTGTTACACTCAATACGAAGTTCATGTTTGGTACTTGAAAACGTCATGCCTGGATTTTTACACGTTGTGCATTTACCCATGCGAATCTGTTTACGCTCATCTTTATTCAAGACTTGACCTCTAGCCTTCTTCATTTCTAAAATCTTTGTTATTTCATCTTCAAATTCCTTTTTTTTTCTATAAAAGCTTAGGACATTGGCATGAAATTCATTCATTGCATTTTCTTCATGTTGAACCGATGATGACATGATTTGTATTTTTATTATAACATAATTATTTATTTTATAATAATGAATTATGTTATACGCATAAAATAAAATGTTGTTCACGTATTCTATACGAAATGAACCAAACATGTCAACAACAACAACTGTAAATTTGAGTTTAAACACAAAAGCGACACCTCCAACCATTTTTGATGGAATTCGAAACTTGCAGTATATTGCACAATCAACACGGTCAGGGGGATGTTCATCGTGTAGATAAAGACTAATACATTTCAAATATACTTTAAGGTTAATATTGTTTAAGGTCTCTTTCTAAGTCCGCATCATCAACTACGCGGGAACCACGATGAAGTATATCACTTATCCTTTGTTGTTCTTGTGCAAATTTTTTCAATTTTGCAGATTTTGTACGTCGAAGATTACCTGGTTGCTTGACGTGCCGTGAAAAACTAAGTTTTGTACTTATTGGAGGTGGATGAGAAGGACGTCTAAACAAAGGTGATGGCGGGTGTGGCGAAACATGAATAGGTGAATGTTCAGGACTTGGATTTGGCACTTCTGGTAATGGCCTGCCTCTTAAATGCAACGGGAAATGTGGATTTGGTAACGATTTACCTCTTAAGTGGGGAGGCAGCTGTCCACCGCGTGTTTTACGACGGTAAACTTTGCGTTTTTGATGCTTTATTCGTTTTGTTCGAACCATATATATATTATATTTTATAACATGAAAAAAATTATTTGAATGACATTACATACAAACTTTTATTGAGTGCACCAAGTATTTCATCGCGTATGTTCAACAAGTCGCTATTTTTCTTACCGCCAAACCTGGACGTAAATCCTACTAAAACCTCTTTATATTCTTCAATTTTTCGACTGAATTCTTCTTTTGACGCACAGTCGTATATTTTTACATTTGTCCTCGGAAGCGTGGCTCGTACTCCGCCTTTGTGTCCAATCATTACTTCAACAAATTCGTCAACGTACTTGTTCAAGTCTTCGTACAATTCGTCGGTCGCTTTATGCGTTGCATAATTCATTGTTTTCCAGTGGTACAATTTCACAGTTGTCAACATATTCATAAAAAACAGGACTACGTCCCCACTCGTATTCAATTGGCGAGTTGAGACATCACGTCGCGACTGGTCATTATTGCGTGGGGTATATGTAGTATTGGATTCTCGAGGATACGGTGTTGGTGTTCGCGATTTTACACTTCTTGTCTTTTTTCTTTGAATTTGTGAACGCCGCGATTCACTATCACTCAATACGATTGGTGTTAAAGACTCTGTACGTACAGTTTTTATTGTGTTTGTAGTTGGGGTTTCATCAATCTCTTCTATTTTGAATCGTACATTTTCTTTGGTTGGGAATTTATTTTTGGGTTTCACACGGGTATTATGTTTGTTATGTTTGCCGTGCTTGTTGCTACGTTTACGTTTGCGACGATTCAAACCGCGCAGTTTACGCGAAAATCCAAAAAACATATCTCTCTACTTTATACACTTTATTTATACTATATATATACATTTAAAAATGAATAGGTTTTTATATTTTATTTTATCTACGCCTATCTACGCCGAGCACAATTCACATTCGGTGTTTGCATTTGAACTTGTACTCGTATCTGCCGCAACCGTAAACTGTTGCGCCTGATGTTTTGCCTTTCTCCTTAAATAGTATATTCCCGTTTTTAATCCTTTTTTCCAAGCATAAAAATGCATTGAGGTCAGCAAGTTGTAGTTAGGGTCTTCCACCCACAAGTTCAAGCTCTGGCTTTGACACACAAACGGAGCTCTATCCACGGACATGTCTATCAAGTGCTTCATTGGAATCTCCCAAACCGTGCGGTACTTATTTTTCAGGTGCTCATCGAATCCGGGAAGGGTCAAATGTTGCACACTGCCCTTGTTTTTCACAATGGATTGCTTCACTTGTTCATTCCAAGCACCAAGTGCTACCAAATCTGCCATCAAATACCGGTTCACCATGATGAATTCTCCTGCAAGCGTCCTGCGAGTATAAATATTACTAGTAATTGGTTCAAAACACTCATTATTTCCTAGAATTTGAGACGTACTAGCAGTTGGCATTAATGCAATAAGCAACGAGTTTCGAATGCCGTAGCGACAAATGTCTTTTTTCAACCCATCCCAGTTATATCGACCTGGAGTAGGAACCACATTCCACATATCAAACTGTAAAATGCCTTTGGAAGCAGGGGACCCTTCGAAACTGTCATACGCTCCTGCCGTTTCTGGCAAATTATTCAAAAATCCATCAATATGGGCGTGTGCCATTTCCTCATAGCGCTCACGCGCAAGTTGCATGGACGTTTCGAGGGCAGCGTAATACATGGTTTCAAAAATAAGCCGGTTCAATTCAGACGCTTTTTCGCTGTAAAAAGCAACATTCATCATCAAAAATACATCTGCCAACCCTTGAACTCCAATACCAACGGGTCGATGTTTCAAATTACTTGTTTTGGTTTTCGCGGTGGGATAAAAGTTGATGTCAATTACGCGATTCAAGTTCCGCGTAACCGTTGCTACCGCTTTACGCAAATATTCGTAATCAAAGAACGGAGCGCCACCGTCAGCGTCATCGCCGCCATGACAGCACACAAACCGGTTCAATGCAATGCTAGCCAGGTTGCATACCGCGGTTTCATTCTTGTCGGAGTACTCAATGATTTCAGCACATAAATTGCTGCTGCAAATGGTACCCAAGTTCTGCTGATTTGACTTGGCATTTGCAGCGTCCTTGTACAACAAGTATGGCGTCCCCGTTTCCATTTGGCTGTCCAGCACCTTCAACCAAATATCTCTGGCTTGAACGCGCTTTTTTTGTTTGCCTGCAGCTTCATACCGCGTGTACAATTCCGTGAACGCTTCGCCATGCGATTCGTAGAGACCAGGGCATTCATCCGGACAAAACAAGCACCATGACTCGTTTGCCATAACACGTTGCATGAATAAGTCAGGAATCCACAGCGCGTAAAATAAGTCGCGCGCTTTGCTTTCTTCGTCCCCGTGGTTTTTCTTCATATCCAAAAAGCCTTCAATGTCGGGGTGCCACGGTTCAACATAGACTGCAAAACTGCCGTTTCGTTTTCCGCCCTGGTCAATGTACCGGGCCGTATTATTGAACACGCGCAGCATGGGCACAAGTCCGTTCGACACACCGGCTGTGCCGCGAATGAAACTTCCTGTGGACCGGATATTGTGCACGTGCAACCCAATACCGCCGGCGTACTTGGAAATAATTGCGCACTCTTTCAGCGTATCAAAAATGCCTTCAATGCTGTCTTGTTCCATGGCCACCAAGTAGCACGAACTCAATTGACATCGCGGAGTCCCCGCATTGAACAGGGTGGGTGTGGCGTGAGTAAAATACTTCATGGACAACATGTAGTACGTGTCTTGAATCCGGTTCAAACAGTCGCGAACGCTTTCGGTACTGGATGCATCGCAGTACTCGTCCAGCGTGGATTTAGGAACGTGTATTCCTAATGCCACCCGCATCCACATGTGCTGCGGACGTTCCAGAATGATACCACCTGCGCCCTTCATGAGGTACGCTCGTTCAAGCGTTTTGAAACCAAAGTAGTCGATTTCAAAATCGCGTTCATACTGAATCATTGTATTCAGCTCGTCACCATGTTCACTTACAAACTGGTACACTTCATCGGACACCAAGTGCGTGCATATTCCGTTTGAGTCTGTATAACTGTACAACAAATGAATGACGTGTTTAAAATTGGAGCTGGTGAGCTTTTGGTGGTTGGACACAATGATTCTTCCGGCCAACGTCAAGTAATCTGGATGAGTGGTTGCCATAGTTGCGCATTGTTCAGCGGTGAGCTCATCAATTTTGGTAGTGCGAATTCGGTCGTGCAGCTGGTCAATTACTTTCATACCAAGTACCGTATAATTTACGCCATTCAGCTTTGATTTTTTTGGGTCGAGTATCCCAATATTTTTAATACGGTTCAAAATTTTATCGAAAGACACCGCCTGCAAAGACTCATCTCGTTTTACAACCCACATGTCCTGGTCCATGCAGCTGTCAAGGTCCATTATTTAATGTGTGAATATAAGTGTGAATATGTGTGAATATACTACTACTACTACTTTTGTTATTTGTTTTATTTCATTTTTTTACTTATTATTTTATTTTTAGATTTCGTTTGTTTCGTTTGTTTCGTTTGTAAACAACTAAAACCATATAAAAATATAAAAATATAAAAATAAAAATAGAACTTGTACAAAATCATACATACCACATACCAATGTCGAAAAATCGATACAGCACTCCAGAACCGCAAGTGCCGGACTGTCAGGACTGGACTCCAGTCAGTATGAACAAAAGGCGCTCAGCATCAATGCCCCATCCTGCGTCGGCATCGACTACTGCGAGTTCCACAGCATCTTCTTCCGCAAATTCTGCATCTGCAGTAGTTGCCGCAATATCCAAACCCGTTTCCACCGCCGACGATGACTCCAAAAAAACAAAATACATCGCCAAAGCAACTTCGGACGCGGTGCGCGTTTCGCGATGTGAAAAAAAACTGACTCAAAAAGAGCTGGCGCAAAAATGTAACATGGATGTGTCCATCATTTCCGAAATTGAGCGCGGAGGCAATTGCGTATACAACGCTGCCCACGTTAACAAGATTCAGACAGTACTGGGAGTGAAAATTCCGAGGGCTTAGTTAGTAGTAAAAGTTAACAAAAACTATAGACAAGTGGAATTGCAACACAGGACCCTAGAATGAACCCGGTAACATAACGGTGTTTCATGGTCCTGTACATTTCAAGCCATGCCTTGGCTTCTTCGCCGCTCGTAACATGGTTCAACATGTAGTCGCTTTTGGGTGAAATGCAATAATACGCGGATGAAACTAGAATTACAATTGCGAGCGACAATGTCACGCGATAAAACATGTTGGTGATTTGCTTCGTTGGCGAAACGCGAAATAAAACAATGTATGAAACCACTAAACCTAAAATAAGACCTTGAAAGTAAATTGTGCTGCGCTCTTTTACAATTCTGTCATACGCATCGAGCGACGCTTGTTTTAGTTTGGACCGGTACTCGTTGGCAACCGGCTGCGCGGTCATTGTGTAAAATGTAGCTCCCAAAAGCCCAACTCCCACTGTTCCTGCTAAATAACAACTGTTCATCGTTGTATTCTGTATTCTATATGTTATATTTTTGTTCTATATTTTTATACAAGAAAGGATTATTTCTTATTTCTTACGATTTGCATAGCAGGTTCCTCCGATGGCTACTCCTAGAATTCCAAAGACAATTTCAAGTATAACTGGCATAAAGTAAAATAAGTGAAAATACTATACTTTATGTGTTTTAATTAATTCTACTTTTTATTTCCATTTACAATATTAAAATTTAGGTGGAATGCGCAACACATAGTTTCGAGCAATCTCGTCATGAATCTGGCCTAGGGAAATGGTAAAATTGAAGTTGGTGTCTTTAAAATCCACCAGTCGGCCGTCATGATACCGCATTGTTATTTTAAGTCGGCGCAGTTTATCTACCACTGGATTAAATTGCGCAATATTGTACAAGTACATGTAACTATTTGACGCTGAAAATCCAGTACCTTCCGCATTCAGCGTTAATGGGATTTTGGCAAAATATGAATTCACGGTACCGTTATAGTCCGTACGAAGCCCGTTTGTGGCGCTGCGGTACGGCGCAATTTCATCGCACGAGTTCATTTTTTCGACTTCCATATAAATTGCAGTGTTTCCATAAATGTCCAAAATATTGGGCGCCTTGACATAAAATAGTTTGCCCCCCTTCGCGTTTTCTCCGGAAATCCATAATGTGGGTCTCAACGAACCAAAATGCAGCTCATTTTCAATGGCATGTGTAGCTCGATACTTTGATTTAGCAAAACCTAAATAAAACGGCAGTCCCCAATTCATGCCGTAGTTCCATACCAGCGGCTGGTCGCATTTTGCATTTCGAACCAATGGGTCAATGGGAGAATTGTCCACGTAATCTTGTTGCTCTGAAAATAGTAGTTCAAACCCATCGTGCGTGTTTGCAAACCAAATTTGTTGGGTGACGGGGTCATACTTCACGCGGAAATACGGGTACAACACATCCTTACTCACCGTTCGAAATATGCTTGACAATGGAGGAGGAGGGTTCGGGTCCGTCGGGTCAACGTACTCGTCCCGTGTAATCAGGTAGTTTGCGACACTTCGATTCATTTGAAACTCAAGTTCGTTTGCGAGTTGCTCGGGACGGTAAAACCCTTCCGAAATTTCAGCATAGTACGTATTTCCTCGTCCCGTAGACGGTGGAGGGCCATTGTTCATGTAGTAATACGCCAAGTCTTCAACTGCGGTTGGATTCGTATACTGTTCCGGAAACACTTTGAATGAAAACTTTGTATTTTGGTACTCACGGCTAAATGTAAAGGTTGTGGTTGTAATGTTACATTCCACAAGCTGAATTGTAGAAACGCTAGTGTACGTGGTTGGCAGTTGCACTTCGAACATGTTTGCATTTGGCCACTGACGAATATCTCTGTCTTCTGAATGAACCGTAATTAACTTTCTATCAAGAACAAATGTTTGGTCCCTCGGAATAAGTTGATGCGAGTTATTCAAATTGAAATTCAACTGACTTGTTGAAAACTTGTTCGCATACGTAGAGGTTGCTTTTTGTTCCATGGATGTGTTGGTGCGTATTGTGTCTATAGTTATAATTATAGGATATATATTTATGTTTTATGTTCTATAATTACTTACAATACAATAGTATGATGCACATTACGTATGTACAACGCCTAAAATTTTAAAAACGACCCCGTCCGCCTCTTCCACCTCTAGGTCTATCCTCTTGCGAGCCCCTAACACTTTCAAATCGACGACTCCCACTCTTTTCACGATTATTGCACTCATCAACACCATCGCCATAGCAAGATGACTCAATGTTTGACTCGTGTGACTGCTGCGATTTATTGTACTGAGACCGCGCTTCATTTCGAGTTTCACAAATGAGCTGACCGCCGTACATGCCTTTCACCTTTGCACACTGGTATTCATGATTCTTATTTGCTGTTTTCACAATATCAAACCCAACGTACTCGCCTTGAACCAAATATCTGTACTGGTCACTCGACACATTTATTTCACTATGATGAACAAATACGTCTGTATTCACAGGTACATTTTCAGACTTGCTGTTGTCTGCCTTCATGACAGTTACAAAACCATATCCGTACTTGTTATTAAACCACTTTACTCGGCCGCTGTATGGTGCGGCGACTGTTCCAGCGGAAGGTGAACTTGAATCAATGCTCATATTTTTAAAGTGTATATGTAGTTATATGTTATCTGTACAAATAAGTTGTATAATCTTTAAACGGTTTTATTCCAATTTTATTTTTATTTCATATGCGATTGGTGTTATTGGTTATTAAAAAATAAATATTTAAAAAAATCATTTTATTTCAATTATGCTTCAAGTTAAAATTAAATTAAATAAAATGGCTTCCGCATCATGGCAAACAATTATTCAAGAAGTAAACAGCAATGAAAACAAAGCGTTATTATGGTCGTTATTAAGCGAAGAACAAGTATTTTCGGGTCTTAGTGAAAAGTCTATGCAACCCATTATAACGTTATTTGAAACTGCAATACACACTACAATCAATACATATGCGCAAAATACTTCTTCGGCAACGCTGTCAAACTTAAATAAAGACGTTATTCAACGTGTAATTAAAGATGTAGCTCAATACAAAACACATTCTACGTTGTATAAATCAGCCGATATTCAAGAAGCTAGAATCAAGGATATTACTTCAAAGGTAAAGGTACTTGAAAACGACATGAACGCATTTCTTGTACTTAAAAAACCGCCCGAAATCGACTTTTCCGATAAAAATGTAAATGATGATACCCCAATTGGCGACAATATGGACCAACTGATAAAAGATGCATTAGCCGCCCGAGAAAGAGAACTTGAAGTTATTCAACCTCAGCAGTCTTCTCCCCCCACTCCAAACCCAAACAATCCAATTAAAAAAACGGTGTCATTTGAACCCCCACCCACTGACACCGAATTAGAAATTGGTAGCATTTTCAATAAACTTAAAAAGGCACCTTCGACTTCATCAACTCAAGGAACGGGTGTAAATGTAGTAAATACAAATACATTGCCAAACACTATGCAAATGCAACTGGATACAATAATTAAATCCATTCAAGAAATACACTCAATCGTAACGACTCTTTCATCTGAAGTACAATTTATTAAAAATAACATGTTTGAATTCGAATCCTGAAATTCAAAAATAAACAGGAAACCGGTATGAGCTATGGAAATGAAAAAAAAAAATAAAGGTGACGCCAAAATCAGAATAGGTAATAATCACATTTATTTTTTTTATTAATTTTATTTTAGAAAGTATAGTAAGTATAGTAAGTAGTAAATAATACAAAAATGTCATCAAACGAAGTCACTTCCAAATCGGAGTTTGATGGAAGTATTACCATTTTCACGGCGTTGATTGGACTAGCAATGACTATAAAAGTAATCGTTCAAGCAGTGCAGTCCAATAAACCGGAATCAGACCCGTCAATTCCTACGGTCGACAATCCAACCGGAACAAATTCTAATAAAATCAACGGACAAGCTGATACAATTATTGCAACATATGGATGGTCACTATTTTGGATAATTTGTTTATGGGTTACGATTATATCTGTATTAACGCGTCGATTTGTGTCAAATGTATTGGAATCTGCAAGAGACTCTGTCAGTGTAATTTTTTATTCAATTCCGTTTTTATCTGTACTCATTGTTACACTTTGGACAATTGTACAAACGTATAGTTTTAGGAAAAAAATAAATACAAATCAAGTTCCGCCTACATACTTGGGTTTTTCAATTGGCTCCACTTTTATACTGAGTCTCACGGTTGGGTTATTATTTTTATTGTCAAAAATGTTACTACGATGCAAAAAAGAAGACATACCGAATATGATAATGATAGCATGGTTGACAATTATATGTGCACTATTTACCGGCGTGATGAATGGTTGGATAGAAGTGCTTTTATCCAGTTTTACAACGGATGGGTAAACTCAAGCCACTTATATTCCAAGCCATATTCTAATGTGTTTTCCCAAATTCCAACAATATACAAACCAATTTTTTTACAAGTATCATCATTCTCTTCAAATCCCATTCTCAAAATGTCATCATTTATAGAATAGAGTACTCGTTTATTAATAACTCTATACGTTTCCGAATATAATTTTAGCAGGGCAGCTTCTATGCAAATTGCGTACGAAATCACTTTGTCTACTGGGATAATACCCAGATTGGTTTTACCGTTTTTATTGAATAAAAAGGTCAATCCATTCATTACAACTGAATTATTTATGTATGTTACATGGGTTGATGTATACTCGGTTTCACTATTATTAGTTACATTCATTTTTCGGAACGCGTGTTCTTTGAAGTAAATATTTGACATGTCATAACCTCCGGCATTGATATCTGGAATTATAAAGACAGTCTCTGAAACGGACATTTTATTTTAATTTTGACTTTGACTTTAACGTAAACTATTTTATTTATGTATTTAACGTTTAAATCTAAATAAAATGATGTTCATATACGTAGTTATATAGTTATATATCTAGTAAGCAATTAAAAATGAAATTTATGGAGTCGCACTTTGATGAATACATACAATCTTGTAAAAAATATAACTTGCATCCTTCACTGGAAAAAATATTTGAAAAATATACACCGCTGACCCACCTAACCAACACTATTTTTTATGGTCCGCCGGGAACGGGTAAATATACGCAATCACTCATGTTGATAAAAAAATACAGTCCGAGTGAACTGAAATACGAAAAACGAATGTTGATAAAATACGAAAACGTCCCTATTTATATCAAAGTTAGCGACATTCATTTTGAAGTGAACATGGCAATTCTTGGTTGCAACTCTAAAATATTATGGAACGAAATTTATTCACAAATTATTGATGTTGTTTCCACGCGACCCCATGCTTCTGGAGTAATTATGTGTAAAAATTTCCACAATATTCACAGCGAATTATTGGATGTGTTTTATAGCTACTTTCGATGCAATAATCCGAAAATTCACATATCATTTGTAATCATCACCAACAACTTGAGTTTTATAACAACGAATATTATTCAATCATGTGAAACCATTCACATGAAACGACCCAGCTTGACTCAATACAAAGAGTGTATTCTCTCATGTACCCCTACACTATCGGTAGAGCAGATTAGCTTTATAAATTCGATGACCGCGTCGGACCTACCAAAAATTTCAAACATTAAGAGTTTGAAACTGAACCGTCCAATAGACGACCCAAATGGTGACCTTGAGTGCAATAGCGCATTTCGTTTGGCGTATACCACAACTTGCGTCCGTATTTTCAAATATATTATAAAGCCGGACACGATACAGATACTGGAATTCAGAGATGCGTTATACGACATACTGATATGCGACCTGGACATTCATAATTGCATATGGTACATACTTGTAAAACTAGTTCACTACTTGCACGACAATAAAATTACGGTTGATACCAACGTTTTAACCGACATAATGACAAACACGTATTCTTTTTTGCACACGTTCAACAACAATTATCGGCCTATCTACCATTTAGAACGATACATGTTTATGTTGATTAACCATGTGCACAGCGCAAAGAATAGTTCATAAAATTGATTTATAAAACAATGACACAACCATACTACACACATGTATACAAAAACATAAATGACGCACCATTTATTATCGCAAATTGAAACCGGATGCAACGGACGAATGAAACTTGAAAATGGAAAACTGGTTTTTGAGTTTGACTGTAGTCGCGTTACCGCCTCCCCTCATCCTAGTGTTCCACCACTCATGCAAGACGACCATGTCGTGGATGAATTGAGGACTGAGCTGCGCGAAGCAAAAGAGCGGTTGGCCATTCTGGAACAACAAGTCCAACAATTGTTCAAATGTCGGGAAGCAGTCTGCATACCTCGGTTTATTAGCTCACAAAGGGAATGTTATTTGCACAACTTTAATAGTAGAATGTTACGGTTTATTCCGAATGGAAATCAAATCAGTCCAAATCAACCGGACCAATACTCGCCATTGTATGATGCAATGGTGGGCGACTCAGATGTTCCGATATGTTACCAGGCACGATATTTGAGAGAGATATTGCATGTGTTAAAATCCCAACTCAGACACGACCTGAACAACATCATCATCCAACCTCGCCAACCAACTACACCCGACTGTGGTCTCGTAATACATTTCATCCATGATTGGATGAAAACCTCGCCCAATAACATTGAAATCGCAATAATGAACACTGGCGCTACTCTTGCAATTGGATTCGTCGTCGCTCTTTGTGAACAGTTGAACTGCGAAAAATTGTCAAAATTGAAAATCACACGCGCAAAAATCAGCGAACAAACCGAGTTGAAAAACAAGCTTGATAAAAATATATTCAAAAAATTGGAAGTTGAAAATTTGGTATCTTCCGTATAAAACCATAAAACCACCAATACACATACAATAAACAATAGTGATACGTAATAAATAGAGTTCGTTTATAATTATACAAAACGTGATAAACATGAACAAAAAAGAAGCTTTGCATCTATTAGGCTTGGATGTTAATCACCACTTACATAATGATGTAGATGTAAGCGCTATTACCAAGGCGTATCGCGTCGAATCTCTCAAACATCATCCCGATAAAAATGAAAATTCGCCTGAATCAACTGCTCGATTTCAAAAAATAAATGAAGCGTACACTTACTTACTGTCGAAAACGAAAACAACAAACCCGTCACCTTCTCCGGCTACTTCACATCTGTCTAATTCATACCATGAATTATTTATTTTTTTCATTCGGTCAATGTTTGATAAGGAAAAAAGCGGAATAGAATCATCAGACATCGAAGCTGCACTTGTTCACATTATTTCGTCCAATTATGACAAGCTTTTGAAAACTTTGGATAAAGCAACCGCTATTTCCGTGTATGAGTTTATGCACGAGTATGCGGATGTACTTCACTTACCAACCGAAACACTTGAACGAATGTTTCAAATTGTTTCCGAAAAGATGCGGTCAGATAATGTGGTTTTGCTGAACCCAACCCTTAGTGACGTGTTTCATAAAAAAATATATGACTTGGAATACGAATCGAAGCATTTCACAGTTCCATTATGGCATAATGAAATATATTATCGTCTAGATGATGCATCTGACTTAGTGGTTAGGTGCAACATTTGCGATGTTCCTGAATACATGTACATTGACGAAAACAACCACATTACGATTAGCGTGCGCACATCTATTCAAAAACTTTTTGAATCGGGGTCAGTAACCGTTTGTATTCCACTCGCGAATGACAATTCAATAAGTATAACCGTGCCATCTTCGGATTTGACGGTTACAAAAAAAGCGCAAGTATACAAGTGCCCGGACCCGATAGGTATTCCGAAAATAAATACGCGTAACCTTTTTGATGCTTCGGTACTGGCAGGTATAAGTGTTTGCATTGAACTGTATTGATTATTTTTTGTAAATTCAAAATTTTTCAAAAAATATATAAAAATCCAAAAATCCAAAAATCCAAAAATCCAAAAATCCAAAAATCCAAAAATCCAAAAATCCAAAAATCCAAAAATCCAAAAATCCAAAAATCAAAAAAAACCATTTTTCGGAAAAGTTTTTGCGAAAGTCAAAAATGGACATTTTTTTTTCGAAAAAAATGTCCAAAATCAAGATCCCCAAAAAAGTTTTGGAAAAAAAAATTTTTTTTTTATCGTAACAAACCGAAAATATTTTTTTTGAAAATGAGAGCGTTTTCTAGGAAAATCACTTTTTTCATGTTTTTTTGAAAAAAGTCAAAAAACCGGACCACCTGCACCCAAAAATGGACATTTTGGGTGAAAAACCCCAAAAAGTGGGTTTTTTTTTGTTTTTTGAAAATTTCATTTTTTTCGAAAAACCGTTTGTTATCATTCATGCAAACAAAATCAGTCTAATGCTTATCAAAAACGTGACTGACACAAAAAATGACAAAAAAAAATAATTTTATTTTTGCGATTAAAAAAAATGTGACGACACGTCATACGAAAATTAATAAAAATGTCAAAAAAACTCCCTTGAGATAAAAATATTTTTCAGTGTGGCGAAAAAATGCAAAAAACGCGTTTTTTGCATGGTTTATCATAACAGTATCCAAAAAGTTGCTCTGCCCGTACTTTTTTTCGAAAAAAAAAATAAGTAAGGTTTTCAAAAAAAAAACCCCAAATCCGTGTCTTGGAGAACCTAGGTCTAATAAAAAGGTTGTAAAAAAAAAGGTTTTTTTCAAAAATCGATGGTAAGGCCTTTTTAAAAAAAAACCCCAAATCCGTGTCTTGGAGAACCTAGAACGTTTTTTTAGATGTCCAAAAATGTCCAAAAATGTCCAAAAATGTCCAAAAATGTCCAAAAATGTCCAAAAAATAAAAATATTGAAATTTTTATTTTTATTTTTATTGTATCGTTATTATGGTCAGTCAATTATTATGGGATGTTGTTGTGGTTGAACTGGGTTATCAGATGATTGGACCAGTTCTTCGCGATGCCCGCAAAGAAGTCGCATACCAAGATTGAAGCACATATTTCGAATTTCGTCATGATAAAACTCGTACAGCTCTTCATAGTTTTCTCGGATATTGTTGTTTGCAGCCGATGCAATCAAATTTGTAATTGTTTCACTCAAATGAGCATCTTGTGCATGTTGAGTGATAGTTTGAAATGCTGTCTGGTGAAGAACATGTCGAGCGTCAAGTACCCTGCGCTGCATTTGTTCGGTGCGTATTAATTCACTTTGTAACATGTTGCAAATCATTCGCCGTTGTTCTAACTGGTACATGAGTTCATGTGTTTCTTGGCTCAAGCGTTGGAATATACGGTTTTCACTTTCTTCGTCATTCGTAACACTGAATCCCTGAATTACAGGTTCTCTGCAAAGCGGACACGCTTTTTGAGCGGCTGAATTTGCCGCCATGTTTTTCATGATACATGTAAAGTGAAACTTGTGGCCACACTCGGTTGACATTGCGTTTTGATTCATATCAATTGAGTCCAAACATATCGGACATGTAACTTCTTCTTCTTCTTCTTCTTCTTCTTCTTCTTCTTCATTACCTTCCATAATAATCTGTTTAGGGTAAGGAGGAAGTATACTCTTTATAACCGAAATAGCTCGTCTCAACATAGGCGACTGGTCTTCTTCTTCTTCAACGATGACAACATCTTCGTTGCTTTGGTGTCCGGCATGAGACGCAGCCTGACCCACACGTTCATCATGACTCTCGCGAGGTTCATCACCCTCGTCGGATTGTTGTTGACGAATCACAGATAATCCATACACGTTTGCCAACGAAACGATACGGTAGTCGCCGTCACACAAAATCAACATACTTAGCGAACCATTCAGCGTAAGTATTTCTTCCACAATACCTGTGTAGTTTTCATCTGATGCATGAACCCAAAAGTTGATAGTGTCTCCAACATTCACTCCAAGTGCCTCTGTTTCCATTGTCGTGTTGTATAAATTTGTCCATACTATATACTCATACTAAATATTAAACACACATCAATTTTTTTAGTTTTCACACACACAATACCTTTTCTTTATCCAACGCAGTCTCTTTTGAAATACTTTTTATAATTTTTCGAGCATCTTTTTCTCTCGGGTCGGTAAGCACCTTCAACAACACCGTGTTATATTCTGTTTGCAACTTATCATCGTACATCAAGTTCGGCTTCGTCTGCCTCCAGTCATCAACTGAAATAATTTGTTTGTAGGTCAGCTGGTCGATTGCGTGTTTGATTTTCATGTTTTGTTCGTCGCGTTCCCACACTTCCTTGTCCTTCACGTACATAGTGTCGCGTTTTAAGTCCGTGCAATGAATGGGGCGTTTGTACACGTCGAGCGTACTCAACCCTTGAACCAAAATCCGACCGATGCTTTCACCGATACCGCGCTCCCGCGTTATCATCAAGTCGTCGATAGTAACTTTGAGTGAGTCGATGAAGTCGCTCATGTTCCACGCGTCTTTGCATTTTTCATTTAAAAATATGTTCAAGTTGAACGTATTTTGGGTATTGTGGGTGTGATGAATTGTAGTGTTGTTGGTGGTTGATGCCACCACTTGATGGTTCATGTTTACGCTGTTCAGCTTAGGAATGAGGTCTGTGATTTGTTGCTGAAACGCTTGTGTGTGCTCCATAATTAGTTTATTTTGGGCCATGATTACATTCCGCAGTTCTTGGTTATCATTCACAACATTCATTACTAATTCGGGTGTAATAATGTTACACTTTTTTTTATGATACCGCAGGCCGTGAATATTTTTGTACCGTTTTCCACATAGACACAAGTACGCATCGCTTGGTTGGGGAACATGTGTCTCAGGATGAGGATGAGTATAATGATTCAAGTATGTAAATGTAGGCGGTTTATCGTAATCAACATCGGTTGCGTCGGTTGCATCGGTTGAATTGGTTTTGGCGTGGCGAAACAAACATGAAGGTTTCAATGGTTTAGATAGTAGCGGTTGTTGTGGTTGTGGTTGTTGTGACCTGCGCACATGTTTATTGGTTTGACAATGTTTTTCAAAATCTTTTTTATTGTTCGTATGAAACGCACACAATCTGCAGTTATATAACTTATATGAAAATGACGGCGGCGGTTCAGTCACGTTTAGTAAATTTGACGACGTTGACGACACGGTGAACATGGCTGGGTTCAATAATATCAATTACGATTATGTAAATACATAACATATATTTATATAATTTTATTTTTACGTGTATTTTTGTGTATTTTTAATTCAGTTTGTGTCTATGAACTTTGAACAATCGTCTAGAGCCGTTTTGAATGTTTTCATTGCATTGATTTCGTTCATCACTTTTGAAACTTCTGCCATGTCGGCATTACTTTGTAGTTTATGAGCCAACACCTTTACTTGGTCTACCATTTTCGCAGACGCCCACTTTTCGAGTTCGTCGTGAATGGAGTTGTAGTGCGCTCGGTGTTCTTTTATGTTCAAGTTTGTAACTGCCGTTTTTGTAATTTCCGACTGATTTTTTGCAATGGTGACGATGTCAACAATACCGCCTTCACTTTTACTCTTTTCCTTATCCACCATTCCTTCAAGTACGGTTAATGAGTGTTTGGTCATATTGAATCCAATCAGTCCAATGATAAGAATTACGATAATAATCAACAAATTAGACAACATTTATCTTTTGTATATTTTACTTTTTTACTTTTACTATTTACTATTTACTATTTTATATTATTATTATTACTTTTGAAATTAAATTAATTTAAGTATTTAAACAAGTTGTCCACGCACAACTTGCTTATTTTCCGACTTCCGGATGGACCAACGGTACAAATGTGATTCAAACAAGTTCTGTCTTTTTTCATGGCATCAATTAAACTCGAAACCGTTTTGTATTCGCTCATAATTGCTGCTGCCGTCTTAGAACTCACAAACGGAATCGCACTTATCATAATTTCTCCAATATTGTCTGGCGTGATTTGAGAAGACCGTTCTTTGTGTTTGAATACACTGCTATAAGACTCTTCCGCCTCTTTTGTTATCGTTGGGGGCTCGGAAGACGTAGCATCTTTCGTACATTTATTTGAATAAAATGGCACGCGACTTTGTTTCGGAACCGCATCATACTTGTCAGCAAAGTATAAAATAAGGTCGGCTGTTTCTCGAATATTGGCCGTTCTGAATACCGAAAATCCTTTTAAATACATCATGCTAAACATGGCACTGTAAAGCGCTTTTTTGGTAACTGGATTAGAGCCAACTACCTTACCTGTAAACTTTGCCATGTCGCCTTCAATAATATAAATAATGTTATGATTGGAAAGCTCGCAGTGTTGATTCATACGAAACGACTGTTCTTTGTAGCGGCCATCCCGAATGCTGGATGCAAGGTCCGTAAGTGTTTTCCGTTCAAATAAAATGATATCTGCATCATCGTCAGCCGCACCATCTTTGATTTCACCTCGAAGCGCAACATCGCCAATAACCAATCGTTTTTTTAGTAGCGTATGCGACTCATGTTTGCAAACCACGGCCTCTGGAGGTGGTTCTACCATGTTTTTTGGTTCGTCAACTTCCAGCATGAGGAGTTCACTTTTCCCGTCATCTATACCATCAAGGTGTATTCCACACTTTCGAGATGCGGCTTCTGTAGTATAATCTGTTAACGTTTTAGGAGGAGTATACTTGAGCTCATCAAACAAAGCCCGTTCTCGAATGTCGACTACGATATGCATATATATGTAAATAATACATACGTACTTGTATATTCGTTTTTATACCCATTTATAAATATGTATGCATATAGTAACTAACAACTAATAAACATACACCATGTTGAAAAGAAAAACCAATCATAAACACAGACACAGTCGTCGTAAAAAAATAAGAACCCAACATCGTATGAAAACTGTTTCGAGAAGAGTAAAAATGTTACTTCATGGAGGAACTTCGCCCGAAATGCTTAAAAAAAAGTTTATATCTTTAGTGGAACATGGAAAACCAAAACAAAAACCAACAAAACAAATATCAAAGCCACCTATACCAGCGAAAGCATCAGGTGCAGTTTTGAGACTAGCTACGTTCAATGTTCATTACTTTACTGACGTCTATGAGAACAAAAATACATACCGTGAAGTGTTGGATGTCATAATGTCAATAAATGCAGATGTTATTATTTTACAAGAAATTTTGGTAGGTGGTAGTCATGTGGTTATCAATCCAGACATTACACTTGATATTTCGACAATGTTTGAACGATTTGAAGCGATGGGATATAAAAAAGTTATTAACTGTACTACGGTACCGTCGTGGTTTAATAGTAGTTATGGTAACATAATGTTAGTAAAGGACGCAATTTGTCCGATGACTGAAACAGATAGAGTATGCGAAAGTATTGACGAAACGACCTATACTTTTACAAAATCGTTATCCGCCGCAACGACTGTTTCAGGGCTACATCAAGGTGTAAAAGAAACTAGATGTTTTATTTATGTCAAAGTTAAGATAAACAATGTAACGTATCATATTATTGGAACCCACTTGGACGTATCCAGCGAAACAACCCGATTGAATCAAATTCAACATATTGTTGAAACATATGAACCAGTCAGAGGCAAAGGTCAAAACGACGTTATAATTATAATGGGGGATTTTAATACGTTTGACCCAAATCAGTATAAAGACCTTGGCGGGGAATATGCATACTTACAAAGAAACAACTTTACAAAAGATAACGGTCTTGTATATCAGTATTTGATTGATAATGGATACAATGACATAACATCCAGTCCTCCGCAACTTTTTACAACATGGAATTTAACACGCGTTGACTTCATTTTTTCAAGTCGACCGATACGTACAGCGTGTTATACAATGTATACTACTGCTTCCGACCACCTTCCAGTTGTTGCAGATATATTTGAAAGTACAGTAGATTAGTATTTAAAATCAAAATCTATCAATCCAATCCAGTAGCAATGCCGCGTCGCATTCCATGTAATTGTACGGAAACCCTTTCAACGCGATAAATTTTGGTTTTTTCATTGCAGGTGTCCGAAAATAAATGTATGCGCCGCCACCGAACTTCCCGTCGCGAATGGAGGCGTGCTCGTTAATTTGCCGTCTAACTCCGAAACTATTTGGTTCTGGTGTTACTTTTACTATACCCGTTTCTTGTTTCAATTTATCTACTTGGGTCATGCATTTTTTGCACACGTCTACCCAGTACGTGTTGCCTCGTGCAATGTTATCCAGCGTTTCTTCCATTTCTCTCGTGTATTGATACGCCAACAAGGGTTCGCATGTTGGAAACAGCGCATCTATTACGGCTTGTCCGTGCCGTGTTATCTGGATTTGGTTTCCACGCTGCCGACTTGATTTGCTGTTTTTTTTATTCAACGACTTTGCGGTAACAGCATTGGTTATTGTTCCTTGTGTTGTTATTTTATATTTGTTATACGTATACGTATATGTACTATCGTCTTGGTCATCGACTGAGGTTGAGGTTGATGTTGATGTTTCACAAATATAATCTCTCTTTTTTAGGGTGTGAATAATGCTCGCAAATGTTGAAGGGCGACCGATTCCCATTTTTTCTAACCGGTGCAACAGTTTTGTATATGTGTAGGGAATAAACGCGTTTACTACCACGGGATAACACTCAATACTGTTATAAGGAAGAGACGACCCTGGTACAATTGACTGTAAATAAGTAAAATGGTCGGAAGATTGTTGTGAGTTGGGGGTATCGTCGCCTGTATCCACACCATCACTGTCACAATTTAGTTTGGGTTGTAGCTTTGTACCATATCGCGCAGTGCATGCACGCCACCCTGCAACTTTTTGCCGGTATGCGTTATACGTATACATATAGCTAATCTCTTTAGTAACTGTAGTAACTGTAACAGTTGCAGTAATTTTTTCATACGTCGCGTCACACATACAGCTGCACACAGCACGCATCCAAATCAACGAATACAATACTTGTTCACTTTTTTCAAAGCGGTCTTCTGGTAACTTGATAGTTATAATGTTTACCGGGCGTATGGCTTCGTGAGCGTGGTCAGATGCAGTTGCACGCGTGGACTCAGACGCCGTAGATGCAGACGCAGACGCAGTCGAAGACGCGGGCTGACGTGTAAATGAAGTATTCCAATTGGTTTTGATAAAGTCGTCCGCAACCGTTTTGAATTCTTGACTGAGACAAGTGGAGTCAGTTCGATGGTACGTAATGTATCCCGCTTCGTACAAGTGTTGCGCCGCATCCATTGTTTCGGTTGGAGTGAGACGCAGGTAAGTGCTACCGAGTTGTTGTAACGTGGTCGACTTCAAAGGCGGCGGTGGTTTGTAAGACACCAGTGAAGGTTGTGAATGCTCAAACCGGTGAGCGGCTGCAACGTTTTGTCGCGTGTCTGACTCCTCAGTATAAAACCGTAAAAACGCATCCACATCGTGTCCTGGTTTAAGACGCGCGGTCATTGTAAACGGAATATTAAATTTTGTAAAATAGCCGACGGACTTGTATTGAACGTCTGGATTTGATGCGGCATCGCGCATTTCATTGTATGCTTCTTGCATAATGCGAAGCGCCGGGCTTTGACACCGTCCTGCAGATTGAACCAGTTTCTTGTTCTTGTTTGTACTCGTAATCATACTCATATTTGCGCCAGTTTTTAGCCACGTCCAAAGGAGCGGTGTAACGCCGTAACCGATAATAAAGTCCAGCACTTGACGGGTTTGTTGGGCGCGCACAAGGTTCATGTTGATTCTGACTGGCGCATCCAACGCGTTTCGAATCGCGGTTTGCGTAATTTCTTTGAACACAATGCGCGGAGTGGTTTCAACCGGTAGACCAAATACTTGACACACGTGCCAAGCAATGGACTCCCCCTCTCTATCGGCGTCTGTTGCCAAAATGACGGTACCGTTGCATTTTGAAAGTGCATTTTGAATCGTGCGAATATGAGCCATTTTTTTGGAAGACTTTGTGTAAGGTATACGTTCCGACGACAACATTTCGGAAACGTTTGACAGGTCAGGCTGTATTGCCAGGTCTCGAATGTGACCGCAGGTTGCTACGCACATGTAGGTCGGACCAAGCATGTGTTCAATTGTTTTGCATTTGGACGGTGATTCCACAATCACCAATGTTTTATAGGGAACAAAAGGAACGACATGTCCGCGCGAAGACAACATCATAGTACAATTACAATATAGCAATATAGCAGAAGGTTACGTTTATGCGGTTTTACGACTTGAGGTATTCTAGCGCATCTAAGATAATCCATTCCTGTTCTGTTATTTTTTGAAAGATAAGGTTTTCGTCAAAGTTCAGATTGAAAAAAGATACCCTTCCATTACGTACAACTTTACACCGGAGACACGACTTACACGTGAGTTCTTCTTCTTCATCTTCTTCATCTTCTTCATCTTCTTCATCTTCATATGCATCCGCATTGTCGTCATTGTCATCATCGTATTCGTATTCATCCGGTTTTGAAACGGGAACGTAATCAATATTGATATTGCAAACGTATGCCCCATTGGTTAATGAAATGCGGTCGGGATACTTTAATGAAATCCATCGAATGTAGCGTCCAACTTGTAAATCACTAATATCTTCAATGTACTTGTAGCCAATCAATGTGGCGTGCATTGTTTTTAAAACCGTTCCTTTTAGCTGTAACTTTTGAAGAATGTCATTTTTCTTTTTTTTTATCTCAGAATGCGTGGTTTGCATAATAGATGCATTTCCTTCATTTTCTAAAGCTTTATCCAAAGCATGAATATCCATTGATTAAATTATTTAAATTATGATAATAATGAAAAAATAAGACAATGTGAAAATATAAAAAAATAATATCACGTCGTTTATCCACTCGACGTTACATTATTCTTGTATTTTAGTTTGAGTTTATTACATTTTGCAAATTGTTTTTAGTTCGATATTTTTAGTTTGAAGCAGCAGAGGCTGGCAACTTTCTGACAATCTTCTTCTTTGAAGCTGGCTCCTCTACAGGCGCGGTCGCGGGAGTGGCAGCAGGAGCTGAATGGCTTGCAGTGCGCCGAATTGGAGTTTGGTCTTCCTCGTCATCCTCTTGGTCATCGTCATCATCACGACTCTGCACATGGGCAGCAGGTTGTTGTACTTGCGCGGGTGCAGGTGCAGGCGCATGCGTAGGAGCCGACTCACCTGGCAAGTCAATTCCGCATGTTCCGCGGTAAGACAGCTTGGGCTTGACAATACCTTGAATCAGGTTCCAAGTTACGCCAAACTTCCCGCCTGCAAACCAAATCCCACCGCATTGAATTCCAACTGCGATTTGCGACCCCTTCTGAATGAAGTCGCCTGGCGCGAGCGATGGATTGGTCGGAACCGGAAACATGAGACGACGGTCCATGTCGTATAAATCGATGTTTTTCCACACGCCTTCCCAGCACGGCAGTTTGATTTTGAAGGTGGGAGCGCGACTGTAGTCGATTTCAAGTGAAACCTTGTCCTTGGGATACTTGAGCATTGGAGTAAAGAGTGCATCGGTCGTCTCGGCCGACATCTTGGGCTTGCCGAACCACTCCTTCGAGTTGGCGATTGCGTCTTCCTTGATTTTCTGTTCAAAGTCGCGAATGTTGTTGAAGAACTTGCGAATCGCGTCATCGTATCTGTCCTCATCTGGAAACTGTAACGACATATCATATGAAATCTTACCGGTTTTCTCGTCTACGAACTGATTGACCCCCCACGTGAGCATCATGGGCGACGAAATCTGGAGCACCGTTCCGCTGTTGGCATTCAAAATCCCGATGCTCTTTCCGCCGGACGAGTTCACTTTGGGTTTAGCATATTTGACGCAGGTTGCAGGGTTAAATCCAGCGGGAGACAAAATGTTCTGGCTTGAAGTTGACATTGTTGATTGATATATGCTTTGGGTGTTGTTGTTGTTGTTGTACTACTTTCTACCCATTATACGGGTCGTGTCTTTAAATCAATTTTTTTTATTATTCATTATTGTTTTCAATGAGCCATTGCCGAATATTTATTATTTATAATAGTTTTATCGTTTTATTGCGTTGGTTTTTGGTTTTTTTGGAACGTTTGTTGTGGTTTTGTTTTTTAGAATAACGATTATGTCTGAACCCTCCTTGTTGTGTTCTACACACAACTTCTAATACATCATCACTTACCACACCACAATCCTTTAAGGTGCGGCTTGAGTCCAGTTTGCCTACACCCGGTTTGTTAATATGCATATCAACGCAATTGCGCAATATTGAAATGTAATAATTCTCGTTCAAATAATTCAAAACTTCCTGGATTGACATCTCTTCGTTCATTAGAATCGGATACTTTTTACCGCTTTTTAATTTTGCATAAAACAATGACTCTTCATATTTTGTTGGCTTTCCCTCTCTATCACTCGACAACTGTTCGGCATGTTGTTGTGCGCGGAGTTGCATACCTTCGCGTAAAAACGACGTTATAGCTCGCAACTGATTTTGCATCGAATTTTGCGATAAATCAGCCATCTCTTTTATGGACGATTTTTGGGATTGTCTGGTAGCCTTCAATGCCAACTTTTCCGGATGTAAATCACGCAAATATAAGTGCAAAAATTGTTGTTTCAAAGACTCAATCACATATTTATTTGGAGAAATAATCCCGGTCAAGGACTTCAATGGGGTATATTAAAAAATATTAAATATTCATAACCATTTTATTTTACTTAGGCCGTATTTTTAATGTACTCGCGTTTGTATCCCTCCACACCGCCATTCCTGGCAAAATACTGAAGATGTCTCATAGTGAAACCGTAAGATGTTCCGGAATGTCCCACTTCCATTGATTGCATAACACGAGTCGTGATAGGATGGTCGGAAAACATGAATCCGCGACCTTCCGGCGGGTCATACGTTGACATAAACATCCAAACATCGAATTCTTTTGCCTGCATGTCAGGTGAACGTTCAACACGCACGACCGCGCGTATCGCGTCACGAAGCATGTCGGCATTCCAACTGTCTTTGATAAACGACAAATCCATTTCTTTTACCTGGTCCTCGGTACGAGGAAATTCTGAAAAAGTGTATACCATGGAACTCTAACGATTTTTGTTGTATTGGTTTCATTCGGTTGTGGATTGAAATGAAATCAATTTTTTTTTATATTATTTATTAAAATAGAAATAGTTATAGAAATTATAATACAAAACTAAAAAATGTTGGGGGGGGGGCACTTGCACAAAGTGTTTCCATTCTAGCACCTATACACTACTACGCCACATGTGCCGAAGATGCGAAAAGTTGCCCTGAAGATGTAATGGTTCTCCGCGATGAAGTTACACGCATTAATGGATGGCACTGGTGCACAGGTTGGCCTGCCCAGAATTGCGCGGATACGAATGGATATGTCGACTTACGCACGGGCAAAAAGTACCCCTACGGAACGTCGTCGTTTTGCGAAGACCTCAAGTAGGTATTAGAAACTGGTTCTTAAATATTGCGACAAATTCATCTTTATCATACGTCAATGCGTAAATATCAACCAAGTATTGAGGAGAATGACTCGTTCGTATAGTGTATTTATTTTCGGTATACAGTTCTATCATAGCTTTAAAGATGAACTCGCCAACCGCTGCGGACCCACGGTAAAGCGGCATTGCTTGGCAAAACCACCACCACATTTTTGCAATAATCTGTATACGGTTATCAATATAGTCCTGTTTTTTTTTCAGCGTGAGCCTCGACTTTCCAGGTCTACTTATTCTACTTATTCTACTTATTCTACTTATTCTACTTATTCTCAAAGACGATACAGACTTACGATGACTTGGTATTTTTGAAACAAGGCGGGTATACAGGAAATCAAGGGTATCAAATATTTTTTGAATTCGTTGTTTTCCGTTTTCTTGAAAATGATGCCAAAAATATTCGTACACGTTATCGTCATTTGTCTCTTGCGCTTCTAATACAGTTAATGTAAATTCTGTAGATGGTTCATGCTCTAAATGTTCAGTTATATAGTATGTCATGTCATTTGGAATGCCAATTTTTTTTGTCATGTAGGGAATTAAATGTGTACCATTGCATTCAACGACTGGTGATGTCGAGTCTGGGTACATGTCAAATCGCATACCAGGAATTCGCGGAACCGGACCAATGCGAGGTCTTCCAATTTCTGTGAATACGCTGTCCATTTGTAAAAATGCAATTTCCTTTCTTCGCAGAGCACAGTACCATACAATATCCATAAATGGCACTTTTTGAAGAAGTTTTGTCACTATATTTTTGGTTATGTCACGAGATTCGGTTTCAAAAATAGCTTGTATAAATTTAAGTTTCTTGCGTGGACCAATTTCGGCAAGCGGGCTTGTTTTTGTTTTATCAATTGCAATTGCAGTTTCTACAAAAATATTGTTAGCTACCATTCGTTTTTTTATGGCAGTGAAAAAATCAACGTTATCTGACATTTTTGTTTCCTGGCTGAACAGTGCGCATTGCGAATAAATACTATCTACATTTGAAGCATCAACCGCAACCGCAGCACACTTATCTAGTTCTGAATGTATGAAATCAAATATTTGTACGCCTTTAGATGTTCTGAAATTTGGCTTATTTGACTCGTGATACTTTAAAAATTTCAGTAACCAAAGCTTGTACAATGGTGCGCAGTTGGGAAATTTTTCTATAATGTCATCGTTATCGTTACCTGCGGTCAACGTCATTTGTTGCTTGTTACTTTATATATTACTTTGTGTAATATACAAAGATTAAATAATATAAAAATAAATTGAATGAATGGTACCGACCTATAATAGAATAACAAAGGAACAATTATTCTACAAAAATCGAGAGAATGGCACTTGTAACTGAACCCGATGTCTATTCGCCGAATATGGATGACAATGGCAAGTACATTGATAAAACACCATCGTTCAAGTCAAATACGCTACCGAACGGACTGCGGTGCCCGTGCGGAACTCGAAAAGACAAAGTGTACACGTCAGCAGCACTATTTAGTGCTCATTGTAAAAGCAAAACGCATGAAAAATGGATTCATGACCTGAATGCGAACAAGTCCAACTTGTTCACAGAAAACCAGTCGCTTCGTGAAATCGTCCATGCTCAAAAAATTATGATTGGAAAAATGGAACTGGAGCTTTCTAGCAAAAATATAACAATCAACTATCTAACACAAGAAGTGACCAAGATTATGAAAGGCGACCGTATACCGACTGCAAACGATATGTTGATGCAGATGTAAAGAATGGATGTAAGTGTATATATATGTAAAATTGTAAATATATAAATGGTATAGATACAAAAAAATACAACAACCCAACAATAATGCATAAAATATAATTCATTCATGGCTTGGTTATTGGTTTTAAATTCTTTGTTATTTGTAGCAACCTTAACTGAATATTTAATTTGTATGAAATATATAAACATGGAGTACGATTATAAAAACGAGTGGTTCAATGTGCTACTAAGCGTGGTTTTCACGCCGTTTTATAGCTGTTTTTTTATCCATAAATTTTCATGGACTAAAATCAAGTCGTACGCATCTCGAGAGAATCGCCATTTATTGCTGTACCCTGTGGGTACCGGCATACTTTACACAATTGAAACCGTTACCGTATTTTTTGCTTTGAACACGATTACACTGAGTTACTACACGATTCTGCGGTCCGGTTTCATTATTTTCAATATTCCGTGGTTCAAATATTTGCTTAAAAAACCAGTAACGCGAATTTATGTTGCCAGTTGCGTTTCTCTGGTGATTGCGCAAATCATTTCAACCGCACAGTACATTTCAAAGTATAGCGAGAGCGACAGCAACGGTAAAAGTAGTCAAAACGTGATTCAAAATGCATTTATCGTAATGGTGTCTTGTTTTTTGAATTCCACGTACAATAACCTTATTGAGTACTCGATGGCACTCTACGGCACCCAAATGCAAACAATTGATTTTCAAATCATTTTCCAGTGCACCTATTTTGTGATTGCAGTACCGTTTGCAGTTGTCTACACTGTAAACAACACGCCGCCGATAAACGCTAGCACTCTCACCATGTACTTCTTTATCGCGTTCGGCCTCCAACTCTACATGTTTAATAAAATATACATTCTTAATAGCAGCAAGGAAGGCGCTATTCCTGCAAACATCTTGCTGAGCGGACTGGACCTTCTGCGACGCGTGATTCAGCTGACATATTCGTTTGTGTGTTTCAAAGAACCATTTGATACCATTATCGGGATATCGCTTGTATTTCTTGGGTTATCCGCCGCGCTTTTGTTGTACCAGTACATTTCTGACCATCGCATAGCTTCTCACACGCGTCACGTAAAAATGCGTGAACTGGAAGAATACCATGCATGATATTATTTTATCGGTGAATAACCTAAAGACTGCATTGTCATCTATATTATATTATTTAATTACATAAGTTAACTTTGAATGCAAATTTGGGTTATCGTTGCGTATTCACATTTACAGGGCATTTCCAAAAACGGTAAAATTCCATGGGTGTGTAAAAACGATATGAAGTTCATGCGAGAAGTAACTACCGCACCTGGTTTAAAAAATGGACTTTTAATGGGTCGAAAAACGTTTGAATCCATTGGACGCGTTTTGCCCAATCGAGAAACCATTGTGATATCCAAGTCCAACGCTGTTGCCGTGTCCGAATATAGTGACCTGCACTTGCATACTGCACCGAGCATACGCGATGCTATAAACAAAGCACGTGACAACTTGAATTTGGACGTGCTTTGGGTATTTGGCGGCGCATCCGTTTACGACCAGTTTTTACAGACACAAGAGTTTCTTGACAGTGTGGACGGCTTTTTTATAACCACCGTTCCAGAAATTGAATGCGATACGTTCATTGAAACCAATATATGCAACATCATACTTGCTAACTACCAAGCGATTGACTCTATGATGTCCAGTATTACCCTTGAAACTACCGAAGACGGTACTTATGAATTGAGCGGTTACTCTAGACTGCCACAAGGTGAGCTCAAAAAAGAATGGACTCCCATTTTGAAACGGTTTATCGGCGTAACTCCAGTTACAAATGAAAGTAAAATGTAACAAAGTAACGTTAATAAAATAAAAATAAATAAATAACATAGTATATATTCTACATTCTACTACTATCTATTATCCGACATGGACTGGTACAAGACCATATACTATGTTATATTGTACGGGTCGTACGTGATGTACGGCCTTCTTCTTCTTGCCATTTTAGGCGGACTTCCGAATTTAAATCTCTCGGACAAAATCCCCGAATATTTAACGGTGCTTCAAAACAGTTTAAAGTACTACGTGTGCTTCTTTTTAATCATCCGGTTTAACCCGTTCACGCGGTCGAAAGGCGCGGAATTCAACGACTTTGACGCGGACGTGGTATTTTCATCTGCCATCTTTTTACTGCTGACCACATCGTTTACGTCAATCGTATACACTCACGTAATACGTGAAATAAAAAAACCACTTAAAAACAGTGTGTTCAACCTAGAATCGTTGAATTCAATATCGTTTAAAGTATAAATGCGCTAGTGATTTCGTCGTTTTGTGCGTTTGGCTGACTTCGGTCCTCCACGGCGTAAACTTTTTTTTGAATAATTTGGGTGTAGTGAAACTTGTTCTAGATGCGGATGCGGATTGAAAAACCAGCGTATTTTTTCGAGTATGGTTTCACCCACCACGATATCAACCTCGCGTTCGTCGTCCGTATACGGAACCATATGTTTTTCAGCAGCATCGTCCGCTTCAGCGACCGCTTCCAATTTAGCAGCCGCTGCTTTAGGAATCCCCAACGCCTTAAACAGTTGGCTGGACATGAACCGTTTTATAAAAACAGACTGCGGTATTTGGCGTTCATATGGTTTTACTTCAATAACGTACACATTTTTAGTGTGCATACCGGGATGGGCGCGGTCGTCTACAAAAAACACCTCAAATTCGCCCTCCAAGTTACTGCATCGTACAAAGTCGTTGTACGTTTTGTTATGGCTGGTGCGTTTAACTTCTACCACTTCACCGTTGGGGCGCTTGAACGCGCCGATAACCCGGTCAAACAGCGGAAAGCCGCTCTTGTAGTTAAAATAGTTTTTGATTCCGTCAATCCATTCGCGCGGCCCAGTGTTGTTCGTGTATATCATCACGTGTTTGCACTTGTGCAAGCGTTTCATTTCCACCAGAAAGCGCATAACCTCCATTATTTTTGGTCGCAGCACTTCAGGGTAAAGGTCCATAATCGCATTGAAGTTGTCTTGAATGATTTTATCGGGATTCGGATACACACGTTTCAGAACTCGAGTCAATGTATAAATAAATTTACTTAAGCGTGCAAATGAACCCAGGGTTTCGTCCATATCGAACACCGCAATACGCGAAATGTCCGGCTGGCGCCCAGAAACCGGGTAATTCATTTGTTTGTTAAAAACCTTGTTATATTATTAAAGATTAAAAACTGTCAATTATCAAAATAAGTTTTTATATAATTTAAATTTAGGAATGGTAATAGTATGCCGCAACAATTGACGCGTCGTAAATGTGAACGTATACTTCGTTTTTATAAAAAAACGGTAATTCGCGGAGCACCGTTGGTAATGCTTCGCGCACAAACAAAACACATTTTGCACGATAAAATGTGTAAATGCGTAAACGCGTTGTATAAAGGAAATGCCACAAGTAATTCGAGAGACTTACATTCGTACGAAGATTCAATTGCCATATGCAAACGCAGCGTGTATGGAAGAAAGGGACTAACTCCGCCCCGGTTCACGTGCCGAGTACGCCGCTAATAATATAATAATATAAATTTCAAAAATTCAAATGACTTAAATTTTATATTTATTTAATATGAAACCGAAACCAATAACAAATTACCATGCGAAAAAAAGTAACATTTTACTTGGACTATCCAACCCATTCATGTTATGATGTAGTTATACAAAACATCCATGAACCGTTATCAACCGTCATTTCAACTATTTTTCATAAACTGTATCCTACGCACTTACACACATATAGCACGATGTCACCCTCCTTTATTAGATATGACAATGATGAAAACGCTTACTACCATGTATTTGACAACAATTTGTTGGACCCCAACAAAAGTTACGTGGAGAATAACATACTGTTCGACCGTCCCGACAAGGTTAGTGACCCGGTTCCTGAAATAAGAATTCGACTGAAAATACACATTACCGGGCATACATGAGGCCGCAATTTCCTGACACGAATGTCAGCACATTGTACCGCTCCTCAATAAGAATCAAATCGAACATGTAGTTGTAAATACGCCAGTTGGTTTTGTTCACACCGATTGGAAGCCCCGTTGTAGGGTCACAAATCATGTGAAACGACGCATTCGGGTCGAGTGACGGGTATATGGTGGACAGCTCCAGTTCAACTTGTGTGAACTTGCTCATATTTACGGCGCCTGAAGGCTGCAACTCGTTGGGGTCTGTGTTCAAGCAAAAATTGTAACAGTACAATCCCGGAGGCGGATTCCCGTTGGTGCGAACATACTTTTCCACATAATTGTAAATGCCCGCATCGAAAATATTCTCTCGATATTTTCCATTGAAGATAATCCCCATTGTGTTTAGAATCTCTTTTTGGTTCTCGGGCTCAAACAGTCCCGTCGTATAATATCCCGTACGACGATTGCTGTTTGTGTGCGACTCAAGTCGACCGGCTTCGTCCATGCACGGGTTTCGCCCTGGACCCAACGTATACGGTGTTCGCGACATTAGCGGCTCGCCTGTATTCGCCACTTGTAACGGCTTCCATCCCTCTGTGGCTTGGCGGTCGGCGGTGTAGCCGTACTCGGCCGGTTCAATGTCGTGCGGCAAGTAGTCGTACGGCCAGTTGGTGTAGTTGTTCCATTCGTTGCGCAAAAATGCGTCGCTGCGACGGAAAAAGAACATCCAGCTGGAAACCATGCCTAGTGTGTTTTCCAGTTTGACGCGCGTGTTTCCCGTCACGTCCTTGAATTCCCACTCGTATATGCCTTTTATCAAATACTTTTGTTCATTTGCGGCAAATGCCGCCGTCTCTTCGGCGGATAAAAACCCGTAGGTTGCAATCATGTGCACGTCAGCGTTCCAGTCGGTTCGCGTGTCCGTGTAAGACGACGGGCCCAACTCAACATCAGGCGGGGTTTGCAGGAACCGGTAAAATTGGTGTTCGTTCAGTGTGTAGTTGGACTGCACGTAAGGCCACTCGTTGTCGGGGTCAGTCACATCGCGAATGACGTACAGCTCTTTGACGGGACGAAGTGTGACATCGATTTGCAGCGTGTTGTATTGCAGACACACCAAAGGAAACGCCATTTGGCTGCTGGTGGTGAACCACGTGTTAATCGGAATGTATATTTTTCGACCGCGAATGGAGGGTTCTGCGCCACGTGCACTGGGGGTGTAGTACGCGTTGGGATACTGATTGACGCGCGCACCGCAACAGCCCGGGTCATTGAGTTCGGGCACGTTGCCGGTCATTTGGTCGTACAAGTCGCGTTTTTCGACGGGGTAGTCGCGCTGCATCATGGATAGCAAGTAGCTGCCGGAGAACTTTTGCAAAATTTGACCGCCGACCGAAACGGTAATGTCTTTAATCATGTGGGTTCCCAGGTGTTTTATCCATTTGAATTCGTAAGGTGCCCACTTATCTTTTTCAGTTTTAGGCGGGTATATAGGGCTCCAAATGGTGGGGAGCGTCACGCAAATATAAGTATCCATGAGGAGCTCGGCATACCGAGGCATGTAAAACGTGAACTTGGACTCTTCGGACATGCGAAGCTTGCGCTGCCCGTCAAAGTCAATTCTAAATTTTTGAAGACCGAAGTTTGTGTACTTTTTATAGGTTGCCTTGAAGAACGACTTTTTCGGATTTCCGTTGAGGATAGTGTTTTGGTTTCCGTAGGCAATGATGTTTAGTAATCCGCCCGGCATTCAAGAAAAAAATAATAACAACAATATGAATATGAATTACTTATTGCACTTCTAAAATATATTTTATTTTGTTTTTTTGTTAATATAATATAGTATACATACTATAAATATAGTTATAGACATTCATAAATAAGTAAATTATGGCAGGAACATCCGCAGCAGCAGCAGCACCAGCAGCACCAGCAGCAGCAGCAGCAGCACCCACGTTTAGAAATAAACTTTTGAAATTGAAAACCGGTTTACAAACCACTGGAAGTGCTGCAGCAAGTACAATAAGTAATGTAAAAGTTTCACCAAATGTCGCACACCTTGGAGGGTTAGCAGTAACCGTGGTAGTGATAGGAATTATTATGGGTGTATGGGCTTGGAACTATGGTAAAAAGAGTCGTAATGACGACACAATGAACGCGTATTATGCAGCCGAATCGAAGACACTCAGTAGTATAAATGACTTTGATGATAGGTACGGTTATTTGCTTCGGGATTATTACATTATGACGGCGTACAACTGTTGCTGCGGGGGGGACTACGCGTCCGATTTCGTTTCAGCTGACGCGTTGCGTTGCGTAATAAGTCAGGGTGCACGCGTTTTAGATTTTGAAATATATTCAGTGGATGGCAGCCCGGTAGTTGCGGCATCGTCCCGGCCCGAGTTTTCAATGAAAGAAACGTACAACTACGTACCGTTTGTTGATGCGGTTGACATGATAAACAAGTACGCATTCAGCTCATATCGAATCAACGATAAAACGGGAATTGAAGAGGGATGTTATAATTCAAATGACCCCTTGTTTTTGTGCCTTCGAATCAAAAGTCGAAACGTTATGATATACGAAAAGATTGCAACGATAATCAAAGACAAACTGGGGTCAAAACTGTTGGACCCACGATTTTCGTACTCTTTCAACGGAGAAGACTTAGGTAAAATCAAACTCACAAATTTTATGAGCAAAGTCGTCATCATGATTGACGAGACGCCGGGGTCAGACAAAGTGAATACTCGCGAAATATACAAACGCACGCCACTTTACGAGTACATAAACATGACGTTTACCTCGGGTTCTAATAAGCACACATTCACCTTCATAAACGATAACATCAAACAAGATTCGAAAGAATCTGCAAAAAAAACAATAAAGTACATTGTACCGGAACGGGCTACGCGGTCAGAAAACCTATATCCATCCACAAATGCACATAACGAAGGATGTCAAATGGTGGCAATGGCATTTCAAAGCCAAGATGCAAATGTTAAAGCGTATATCAAATCGTTTAACAGTTTCGGAAGTGCGTTTATATTGAAACCTCCCGAGCTTCGGTACGTGCCAATTATTTTGAAGGAGCCTACGGCAGTCAATCCAACTGAAACGCTGTCGTCGGCCATGACGGCTCAAACCTCGATGGGAACTACCGTTTCTATGTAAATTTAAATTTTCATATATTTATTATCTGGTTATGATATATGAAAAATGAAATTATCAAGAATGTCAAAGAGTTCGAATACTTCAAATTCAAATTCACTTAAAAAAGTAGAAGAAAAGGAAATTGAAATATTAAGAAATGCGGTTGACAAGATAGAATCGCGGATGGGTAAAAAAGTTGCCCAGTCGCCGGAAGTTAAAAAAATAATAGGTCGCCTTGAACAATTTTTGCGCGATAAAAAACTGGTGTGCTACGGTGGAACCGCAATCAATTCGATTCTGCCTGAAAAATACCGATTTTACAATAATGACATTGAAGTTCCGGATTATGATTTTTATTCGCCGTCCGCGTTGGAAGATGCCAAAGAACTGGCCGATATTTTTTTTAAAATGGGGTACAATGAAGTGGAAGCCAAATCCGGGTCGCATCCAGGCACGTTCAAAGTCTTTGTGAACTTCATGCCGATTGCAGACATTACTCAAATGGACGACTCGCTTTTTAGCGTGCTTTCTGCAAAGTCGTACATCAAACACGGAATTCGTTATGCACCCACCAACTTTTTGAGAATGGCCATGTACCTTGAACTGTCTCGTCCCGAAGGCGATGTTTCAAGGTGGGAAAAAGTGTTAAAACGGCTCACGCTGTTGAATAAGGTGTACCCGATGAAAATGGTGAACTGTTCGAGGATTTCCGTGCGACCGAGTTCTAATGATGATGATGATGATGATGATAAAGATAAAGATAAAGATAAAAGTGACAAAAACTATTCTTCCCGTGCGGATAAAAAAGTGTATGAAATCACTCGCAATGTCCTTTTGAACAGTGATGTCGTATTTATCGGAGGGTTTGCCGATGTGTTATACAGCCGGTATTTACCAAAAAATGAACGCCATAAACTTTCAATTAACCAAGAATATGATGTGTTATCAAACAACCCGCAAGAACTAGCAACTCTCATTCACATGACGTTGAAGTCAAACGGTATTCAAGATGTTACGGTTGAAAAAATGCCATCGATTGGAGAAATTGTGCACGACCATTTCAAAGTTGCGACTGACGGCGCAGTTGTGGCGTTGATATACAAACCCACCGCGTGCCACAGTTACAATACAATCAAGTTGAATGACCAAGTCATTAAAATTGCGAGTATTGACACCATGTTGATGTTTTACATTGCATTTTCGTATGCAAAGCGCTACTATTATAATCGTGATAGGCTATTGTGTTTGGCCGGCATTCTGTTTTACATTCAAAACAAGAACCGACTGGTTCAAACCGGTATTTTAAAACGGTTTGGTAGGATGTGTTACGGTAAACAAGAAACGTTGGAGATGCTTCGAAGAGATAAAGCTGCCAAATTTCAGGAACTGAAAAACGACAAGCACAATCCCGAATATCAGAAACTATTTTTGCGGTACGTTCCATTTGAACACCTTAAAACACGTGTCAAAAATATAAGAATGCGTAAGTCTAACTTTCAACGCAAGTTAAAAAGTCGAAAAAACCAGAAAAATGTAAACATGCGCACAGGCACAACAAGCAAAACTACAAATTCATTGTCGTCAACTCCTTCGAGTATAACATATCAGGTTGACGGTGAAGCACTTTCTAAATTGAAAACAAAAACTATTCCGGTATCAAAAACAAAAACAAAGACAGCCCCAAAGAGAAAAATAAACACAAACACAAACACAAAAACAGTGAAACGCAATAAATAAATCCAAAAAAATCCAGTTAAAAACATGTCAGTATCATGAGATTATGACATATATTTAGGTTTACATATATTATATTTTTTTTTACAAATGTCCGCGGCAACGGGTACAACAACACCAACAACACCGGTAAAAGAAGTGGTTCATGTTACAAAAGATGCGGCAATGCGAATTTTAAGCGATGTTCGCGAAATTATGCGGTTTCCGCTGCACGGAGACGGCATTTATTACGTGCACGACGACGAAGACGTTTTAACCGGATACGCCATGTTGTACGGTCAACCCGGGACCCTTTACTATGGAGGCTACTACTTTTTCAAAGTAACGTTTCCACCGGATTACCCTCACAAACCACCCAAAGTAAAGTTTCTATCCAACGATGGAACGACGCGAATGCATCCCAACTTTTATAAAAACGGGTACGTGTGTTTGTCTATTTTAGGGAACTGGCGAGGGGACCAGTGGACCGGATGCGTGACCCTGAAGTCGATTCTGCTGACAATGATTTCAATTATGGATGCCAAGCCCATGTTGCACGAGCCTGGGCTCACTTTAGAACACTCCGACTGCGAGCCGTATCATCGCATTATTGAGTACAAGAATATCGAATTTGCATTGGGTAAACTGTTAGACGAGCGGGAGTTCGGAAAGTACATTATTCTTCCCGATACAACTCGAAAGCACTACACGGAAGTGATGCGGTCACTATTTATCAAGAACCGCGACGAAATTGTAAAGTACGTAAATGACATCACAACGAGGGCGTCTTCCAATAGTATTAATGTAACAATGTCGCGGTATGGAATGACGGTTACGCTCTACTATGACACTCTGAAAGAAAAAATCAACATTTCATTTTAGTGATTTTATAAATAAATAAAAATATAATATAACGATAACGAAATTATTTATTTATTTGTTTTAATTTTAAATGCCTGTATTTGCACAGTCGTGTCGTAAAGGACCGAGCGAAGTAATAGTAGAAGACCCCGTTGCTGACAGCATTAATCGCTCTCGGCAACTTTCTGGACTTGAACGTGATTACGCAGAGGATGACAGCGGCGGATTGCAAGGTGCAATAAACGAGGATAGAAAAGCTCGAGCACTGCAAACTGCAAACGCAGCAAAGTTTTTAGCTGCAACTAGCGGGCGCGATAAACACAAGTTCGCAGGCCAAAATATGAGGGTATCAAAGAAACTATCGAATGGAACCAGTCAAACCATAAATGGATATGTAACCGATAAAGGGCTTTTTAAACCGTGGGACAGTGACAAGTTGATGTCCGATACATCCGGTAAATTTGGTTGCCCGATTCGAGTATTACCTGAATCGCTTCCGACCGGGTTTACGTATTCAGCGGATGCCGCCAAAAACTATGTTGGCGCTCCATTTGACCAATCGGGAAATGCTGTAAACGAACCATCCGTTTTCGTTGGCAGCACAAAAAAAATGGCGCAAGGCAATTTACTGCCCGCGTGCGGAAATGAAGGTATAAACGTGGAAGTAGTGTATCCGAGCAAAGCAACGGGTTCAACCTATAAAGGCACATTCAACATCAACCCAGTATCAACAACCGGATACGAACTACAAAGAGATGTTAAGGGGGGTGATTATGAAGCATGTATGAAACGTGCAGAAGATAAAGGCATGCCGATATTTGCATACACTAGAAATAAATGCTACATTCACCCAGGGCCCATTGAGAGCGCCATGAGTGCAGGACTGGGAATTGACTTGAATCCTGTTATAGACACACAATTTCAACAGAATACCAGTTACAATATGGGTGGACAAAAAATTTTACACTTTGGAAATGACGGTACCCTGAATATTTTGAACACCGCAACTCCAACTGCAAATAAGTCAAACATTGTGTTTTCCATAGGTAATCCTAACCCAGTTGTAGGTTGTCATTTTTCAAAGGGAGGTGCAATCACTGCAATATCAGGAACCTGGGGTGAAAATTGCAAAACAATACCGAAAACGTATAAAGAAAACAGTCATGTTGCAACATACAATCCCAGAAGCTTTTCCAGTATATTATCACGACAATCCGAAATTCAAAACAAAAAAGCAACTGACATATACGACGTACGTCGGCCAGAAACTCCTTTACCAGGGAATACATACTGTAATCATTTTTTTCCAAATTGTGGCAATGACCGTTCACAGTTTGATGAATGGTTACGACGAGGAGGGAGCTGCAAGTCCAGACGTCAACGACCTGCCGCTAGATGCACAACCGGTTGTGAAAACCCTGATGGTTGGGGGGGATATATATGTGCTTAATGTTGAATAATTCGAGATAATGTCCGTCCGTACAGAACCAGAACAATAAAAAAATAAAAAGTATTATTAAGTATTAAGTAAGAATATATAAGTAAGTATTAAAAAATAATAAAATATGGGTTCTGGTAGTTCAAAGTCGTCATCTACGCCACAATCAGTTCGGTTCGCTGTAGCACCACCAGTTTCATATGACATATTAAGTGACACTTATGGCGCTATAGATAAGACATACTTTCCTTGGAAAGATGCAAGCACCGATGCTAGTTCTTATTTACAAGGTGGGCTCGGAACACGTGTTTTTAATTATAATCCTGGTTCATGGGACCCGGCTTCGGACTGCAGTAAGACATTAGTAGCGAACTACACGTGTGGAACCGGGTTGGCAAGCCGTCAATCTCTGTCAATAAACACCCCTAATTTTTTATCAACTAGCACGGCAACATTTGACTGTTCAAAATTTTATGATGAGTGCAATGATTTTCGATTTGAGGTCACGAATGATGGAAGAATCCTATTTACCGACGGTGCTGGAACAATTCGAAACTCGTTTTTCGGTCATAGTGACACCAAACAAACCAATGAGTCTGTGAACCAAGGACAGCCGTTGAATTTAATCAAACAAATTAATGCGATGGTTTTAAATGACGAGTTACCAAAACGCATGGGATTAAAAAAAAAGTATCTACAGTACATGTATCCCAACTACACGCTTGGAGCGGGCGAGTACATTTGCTCCAGCAGCGGAAACTGTTTTTTTGCACTGGACTCTAAAGATGGAAAATTTAAAATGTTTACGATAAAGTTACGGTCGGTTCCAAAGTCAGTCACTGTTAGAAAAATGGACGGAACCAGTGCGACCGAATCGATTTCTGTAATGGAAGGTCTTGCAGATGCTGGCGAAGTTGTTTCTGCAGCATTGTATGACTTGAACGGTGTAAGCATTTTGAATCGGGGTAAAGTTGCCAATATTTCGATTGACGGTAATCGGCGAATATTTCAGCCTAATAATTTAGAACTGGGTACAGAGTACACAAAAATTTCAGAAACAGACTTTGGCGGAATTGAAACCAACTATGATAATCCCGGGAACGACCTTAAAACGGTAGATAATCAGGCTATGGAACTTGCATACTGCGTGGACCAGTGCAATTCGAATCCTCAATGCGGTGGGTTTGTAGTGGATAGGAACGAACCCGATAAATGCTATTTGAAAGACAGAGACATATTTCCGAATTCGAATCGGGTGAAAGACGTAACGGGTAAAGAACTGTATAAACGGCTTCAACGTCCACGGGGCGTTTCAAAGTCATGCATGAAGCCGCAAAACATGCAAGTCGTTGCAATTGACAACACGCTATTTGACCATTATCCGATAGATAAAACTCATCCCAAAGTTACTTCAAGGACACTTTGTGGGGTGGATGAGCTAGTGGAAGACCCTACGAAACGACTTGCAGAAATACAAAACGGGATTTTAGAAGAGTGGAAAACTGCTATCGGAAATAAAATAACACAAGCGATTAAAGTGATGACCCAATACAATGCCATTCAAGACGACCCAGAATTGCGAGTAAATGAGCGTATTGATACGTACGATAAAGTGAACACGGGTATTAAAAAAATAATCAAGACACAAGAAATAATCGACGGCGTGGAAGAAGACACTCACTTACAAGTCATAAGCGAAACCTATAAATACATTATTTGGAGCATAGTTGCAGTAATTATTATGATTGTAATTGTGGTATATGGAGATGTCTCCGGATACACGGGTGCATTTGGAAACATCAGCAAATCAATTGGAAACTTCTTTACTACATCATCAACATCGACCACATCGACAGCGTCATCTAATTCTGATACATAATCCAAATAAATAAAGTTCCGAAAAAAAATAAAAAATAAAAATACATACCTGATATTCCTGATATTACCTGATTACCTGTATTTATTTTATTTTATTTTATTTTATTTGTCAGCTACTTTGAGAAGCGGTCTCCAGCCATTGTTTCCAAACACGCTTTCAGAAGGAAGCAAACTCACGGTATCAAATAGCCGCGATGTTCCAATGTCAGGAAGATATCGAAATACATTCATCATTCTGCACAAGTTCATGATTCCCCAAGTATATTCAGAAATTTCACACAACATTGAAACAACCTCACGACGAAGCGCAACCGAGGGTTCATCGTTGTCCGCATCGTACGAATTTCCGCCAAGCTTGACGTGAATTAGACTGAGCAAAATGCCGTATGTACTCCGGTTTGTTTCAGGGTTTAATGCATAACTTGCTGGCGCGAGTAGGGTGTAAGAAATGTCAACAAGTTCTGTGAGTTGAGTGAGTTTTTGTCGAACCCGAGTACTTGCAATCAACATAGTAGCTGAAAGCTGGTCGACCGGTTCATTATTTTCTTTGGATTGTGCTTCATCATTGTTGTAAGCAGATGCCAGGAAAGAGCCAATTTCATTGAGTTGGTTGTAGTATAGCATTTCTGTAAGAACAATTTCTGCAAAGGATGTGAGCTTTGTCTTGGTCATTGTGTTTAACCCAAGCATTTTTTGTAATGATTCTGGTTCTGGTTGTTGTATTTGTTGTATTTCTTCATTGCGTAGCCTATATTCGCGATTGAGTTTGAGTTGACCGGCGATGGCAGCTGACATGTTGGTGGTTTCATATCGTACACCATCGCACTCATATTTCGAACTCACGATTCCATGAGGATTGAAGCCAGATTTCAGTTTTGAAAACATAACACGTACGTATATTCGTTTCGATTCGATTCACTGATTTCACATATTATATGAATTGCAATAACAAATCAATTTATTATTGTAATTATTTTTTATTTTAATTCAAAACTATTTTTTTTGTAGTTGAGTCACTTGCATTTGAGGTCGATGTGGTGTCGGGAGACGCCGGCTCTTGGGCTGGCATTGCTTGCGCTTGCATTGGCATCATTTGCATTGGCATCATCTGCACTGGCATTTGCATTGGCATTTGTTGGTACGGTGATTGGGGTGATTGTGGCGAAAACATGGACGTGTATGGTGGAGAATACATTTGTGGAGACCCCATCCATGACGATGAAGCTGATGCGGATGTGTCAGAAACCGCACCCGGACTGGAAACAATATTGTTTGTAATCGAACTGACGAGTTGTTCATCGGCAAGTTGTTTTGTAAGCCGTTCTTTATCGGTTTGGAGTTTGACCAGTTGGCGAACCAGGCGTGCAATTTCTTGCATGTCTTCTTTGGAATACTCTTTAACACCGTCTTCTTTGATGTTGCGTTGGTCGATGACCTGAACCTTTAATTCAATCGCTGAAATTTGTTTTCCAACGTTGATTAACTGAGAGTGTAGCACAGCCACAGAATTGCCTTCGAACCCTTCATCACCTGAACCCGGAACAACCGAAGAACTCATGTCATCTATTTGACCATGTTTATCAGAAGTTGAAGTTGGAGACTTGAATAAGAACGGGATGCGAGGATATTTGTCGCTTTTGAACTGCAGCAAGTATTCATGCGCCAGTTTCAAGTTGTCTTTACTAGGTTCAGGAAACAATTTCAACGCGGCCACTTTGTCTTCTGTTTCAATGGGGCGGGTTGAACCCCACTGGTTCTTGGTTCCAGTAGGAGTCCATCCGTTCGGGTATCTATCCGGATACTTGCCGTGATGGTCGGTTGTGTGCCAGTACTCCGTTGGTTTTCCCGACTCATTGGTTACAATCGATGCAAACGTTTCACCGTACCTGTCTCCCAGTTCTGGAAGTAACATCCACCCGTGCTCTTCAACCACGCGTAATCCTTCAGCACCGGCAAGTCCAAGCGTTTCAGGAAAGTCGTCTCCCTTTTCTCCCTTTTCTCCCTTTTCTCCCTTCTTCCCTTTATGCGTCTTAGTGGGAGTGGGAGGCATATTCGGACTGGTTGCAATGGTGGCGTATGCATCGTCATCGTCGTTGTCACCGTAATCTCCGTTATCGCTGTTGGTATCACCGTTATCGCCGGCGTAATCCATGTCAGACTTCAAGTGGGCTACCATTCCGGGAGACACCTTGTCAGCGTCCAGACCCAAGTTTCGCGCGGTTTCTAATGCAACGGTTGACAAGTCGGCACCTGGCTGATTCAGCAGTTTTTCAATATTACGGGACTCCGCCATGCTTTCGATGCTGTCGATGTTGGCGTCCGTAATTATTCGCATTTGAACGTTCAATACTTGCAGCTCTTGTATCAATAATTTGAGAGAATACGGAATATGGACCACGCTGAACGACCGCCCGTGTCGCGTGACATTCACCACTTGCGCCGACTTCAGTTCGGCCATGCTGCCAGCATACTTTACGGGTCCGTCCGCCATGGGACTCATAAAAAGGTCTTGTGACTCGTTGTAAACTGCAATCATGCCGGTAGTATTGCAAATTGCCAGGTAGTACTGGTCGCCGCGTACCATCATTGACTCTTGTAAAAATCGGGCAGTTCCGTGAGAAATAATCGAGTCGCGTTCCATTTCACCCACGCGAAGACCACCATCATTGGCGCGACCTTGAACCGGCTGGCGTGTGAGCGCCGTGTTCGGTCCCGTTCGGCGGTAATTGATTTTGTCTTTCACCATTTGTTTCAACCGCATGTAGTACGTGGGCCCAATGAAAATGTCGGACTCGATTTGTTCACCCGTCATGCCGTTGTACAGCACCTGGTTACCGCTGGAGTGGTACCCATGTTTCGAAAGTATGTTTCCGAACACTTGTCCTCGTGTTTCTGGGTCGGTTTTCAGGAACGCGGTGCAGTCTCCAAATGTGCCGGTTAAAACGCACGCCTTTCCAACCAAGGTTTCAATGAGTTGACCCACCGTTAAACGCGACGGAAACGCGTGCGGGTTCACAATAAGGTCTGGGCGAATGCCGTCGGCGGTAAACGGCATGTCACGTTCCGGGACAATAATACCGACGGTGCCTTTTTGCCCGCACCGGGAACAGAATTTGTCACCGATAGCGGGGTACCGGTGTTCGCGAACGCGGACTTTTGCAATTCGCGTACCCTTCATGCCCTCAGTCATGTACGTTTTATCAACATAACCCAGCTGCCCCTTCTTTGCAACCACGGGAACACTATAGTAGTCTGTGTCATCACCGGTGCCACTAGCGCCTGCTCCGAGTTTCAGCTTTCCAATGACGACCACTTTTTCGGTCAGTGGGGTATTTTCCTTGACAATTCCGGCAGCATCCAAGTGCCGGTAGTCGTGCTCGCTGTTGACTCCACGGACGGCGGAGTTTAACGAACTTGAAAAAAAGCTTTTCGCGCTTGACCCGGGTTCTGGGTCGTTTTCTTCACAGTCTTCGTACATGTTGTAGTACGTGATATTGAAAAGCCCGCGTTTTACAGATGCTTCGTTGAACAAAATGGAGTCTTCCACGTTGTACCCGTTGTAGCACGCGATTGCAACGATTGCATTTTCACCGTTCGGATGTTCTTCGTTGTTAATGTACTCTAGTAGGCGGCTTTTCACAAGCGGAATTTGGCCATTGTTGATTACCATACTCATTTTATCGATGCGAGAAAAAAAGTTGGTGTGATACACGGAAGCGGTTTGTTTGGCTTGACCGCATCCAAACGCGTCTCTTGGAAACTGGTTGTTTTCTACAAACGCAATTTGATTTCCCATCACACCCAAAATAAGCGACGGGTGAATTTCAAAGTGGGTAACTTTGTCAAATGCGGATGCGGATGCCGAAGCTTCATCTGCCGTGTTTGGCCCAGGTTTGTTTTTACCCTTGCCCTTGTCACTAACTTTATCATGTATGATGTCCTGAAGTTCAATACGAATCAATGACGATTCCGTTTCGGACTGGTCCAGATATTCCACAACTGCTTGATTAAGCCGAAGCCGAGTCAACAGTCTTTTACTTTGGGTCCCACTGTTGTCATCGGCGTTTTGCCCCGTTTCTTTTTCCGTTTCAGTTCCGTTTCCATAGAGTTCATCCATTTGATAGAACTCGTAGTGTTCGTAGTTGAACTCGGGAACCGTTTTTTCGGCCGTTCCTGAAACCAGGTGAGTCCACGTCAACTCTTTCCATTTAGAAATCGGAACCTGCATAAGTCTGGCGTAACTTGGAACGGATGATTGTGCATGTGATTCTTCATCGATACCTTTCACTCCCGCATCAGTATAAAACAAGGGACGACACAGCCGACCCGCATCGGTAAAAATGTGAACTTCGTTGACAGAGTACCGCCAACTGATGCTGATAAATACGGGAATGAGTGCCAACCGCCGGCATAAACGAAATGTTTGCAACAGTTCATCGGGTATTTTGGTTAGCGCCCATAACGTGCCATTGACAAGCACTTTCGTCAACTGAAACAGCTGCATGGGCGAACATTCATCTACAAACTGAACCAGGTTAAAGTCGTGCAACCACCGGAGAATGGGCTGCGCCGAACACCCGCTCGTAATATGGGCGGTAAGTGACAGGTGCTTATGCAAACCCGTGTTTTCACCATCCGGTACGTCAACCGGGTCTATCATCCCCCATTGCGATGAATGAAGCATGCGCGGTTTTACCAGGGTTTCGCTTCCAATTTCCAAATTTATTTTTCGCAAATGCGATATGAACGAGTTATACGACAGCCGGTTCACGTCTTGAACCAGCCCCACGCGTTTGGTTTGGGTAGTGTCCCCCCATCGGCCCTTGAACGCTTTAAGAATTCCGCGTTCAAGTTCCAGTTCTTTGAAGTGCGTTTTATACGCGGCTTCG
>Ga0209770_10000096_pt1 | contig 51637 bp, 64 predicted proteins | sample LauGreSu1BDMLBDD_2_FD_187572 | JGI IMG/M metagenome (GOLD analysis project Ga0209770, IMG submission 187572) | Freshwater lake microbial communities from Lake Michigan, USA - Su13.BD.MLB.DD (SPAdes) (version 2) | ecosystem: Environmental > Aquatic > Freshwater > Lake | place: Lake Michigan, USA... | reverse complement strand
ATACCAAGAAACAGGTAACAAAAATCAAGAGTCAAGGATATTCTGTTTTGAGTTATTTTATTAAGTGCAATGATTATGTTAATCCAAACTCTGTAGAGTTGTTTAAGAAAATGTATGGAACAAATGCTTCATTCATCAATCCAAACAATCTATTGCAGGTTGCCAAAACAATGAACAGGATGTTTCTTGAAAAAAGTCATTGACATTTTGGAGGATATAATATAAAGTATTTACAAGGTTGAGATTCAACCAGTAAACATAAACAAGAAAATAAAACATAAAAAATATGAGTAACAAGAAGACAAACCGCAAGAACAAGACAAACCTAACTGTAACCTGGCCATCAGCAGACAAGTATTTTACTATTGCTGATCTAATGGAAACAAACAAGGAGTTTATTCCCATTACACTTCGTGTACGTCTCAAGAACGCCATTGATGATGGTACTGTTGCTGAGATTGGTACTATTCATGGAGGTAAGGGTCGTCCAAAGTTGGCATTCGCAATGAATCCAGTAACTGAGGATGTTCTTGCTACCGCACGTCAAGCAGAAGTTGTACTTCATGATAAGTATAATACTGTCAAGGTACTTGACGTTACAAGCAAGCCTACTGAAACACCAGTAGAAACAAAAGTTGAAGTGTCAAAGACAACTGTTAATGCCTAAGAAAAAGATAACAAACAAAATGCCGTGTGATGACTCTGATGTAGCTGTCATTTACGGCATAATTTGTTTGAAAACAAAAAAATTACTCAAAGTACATTTGAGTGAGAAAGAAATTTGGTATGAGTTTAATACAGGTATGTATGATGAAACCAAATACACTGTAATTAAATTAGATATCAAGGTGCAATAATAGTATTCAAGGTATTGGTCCAATCAGGGGCCAATACCATTTTTTCTTTATTATCTTTTGAATAATAATAGAATTTGACGTTGGGATTTTGTTTTTTAATATTTTTTACTATAGCTGTCACCATGTTCCAATTTCCCCAATAAATAGCTTCATCCATCTCACCATCAAATATACTAAACTTAATGGTGGAGGTTTCAAAAACATAGAAAACTGTTTCTTTAGGGTTGATTTTTTTGAAAGTCATGGTATATATAAATAGTATGAGTAATCCATTTTTTGACACTGATGATTTTGACTTTGAAACTGAAAAACACAAGTTCATCAAAAACCTTGACTTTCTAAAATCCATGTCTGCTGAAGAACAGACATTCTATAAAAAATGGGTTGAAGTACAACAGTTATCCAGTTACATAAATAAATCTGGTGTAACCAAAGCTAAGATTTGGACACCAACTGACATCAACAATCAAGAACTTACAATTAAAGAAATTGAACAAATTAAACCAACTGTTGTTCATGTAGTGGATGATCCAATTGACACTGATTGGGTGATGTTGAGAACATTTTGTCATACCATGGAATATGCACAAACTCCTGGTAGATTTATTAAATTATTAATCAGTGACGGTAATGAAAACAATCCACGTTATTTGGGAGTGGTTAGTATTTCAAGTGATGTAATTACTATTACAGACAGAGACAATTATATTGGATGGACTCCTGAAAACAAACTAGAACATAAGAAGTTGGTACATAGTGCAATTGGCAGTTGTATTATGAGTACACAACCATTTGGTTATAATTTCTTGGGTGGTAAACTGGTAGCTGCTTTGGTTACATCAAGTGCAACTAGAAAAATTTGGAAAGATCTATATGGTCAAACTCTTGTAGGAATCACAACCACTTCATTGTATGGTAGTTACAGTATGTATAACAGTTTGAAATGGTGGCATAAGTGTGGTTCTAGTACTGGTAAGATGACAATCAAACCAGATGATAGTGTGTACAATACATGGCATCAATGGGTTAAAGAGAAAAAAGCAGATGATTATAAGAAAGCCATGACACAAAAAGAAGGTGTTAGTGGACCTGTTACTGGTGCAAAGAATCGTGTATTGAGTATGATTTTTCAATCTCTCAATATCAAAACATCAGATTATACACATGGATATGAACGTGGTGTGTATTACAGTTGTTTTTATGAGAACACCAAGGAATTTCTACAAAACAAGATTGGTGAAGATGAATTGAAGATGAAAGAACTCTTTAAACAGGACACTGATGCTATTATGGAATGGTGGAAACCAAAGGCTATTGAACGGTATAAAAAGTTAAAGAGTGAAGGAAATTTAAAGTCTGATATTCTTTATTATAATAAAATGATTGGTATGTCCTATGAAGAAGCCAAATCTAGCTTTTTTTCTGAAGTTGGACGTTGACATTTTATAATCCGCTGTTATAATAAAAAAGATGAAAAAATCTCTATGTTGTATTTCCTTGCAGTTGCAAGAAAAAGGTATCAAAGCAAACACCATGACAAAGACACGGTTTCTTGCTTTGGAACGTAAAAGTGCTGTTGACACTGTATCCAAACGTACACTGAACAATGTATCTACTACGGTACAAATCATTTCATTGTGTGCAAAAAAAGGATGGAATTACCGTATCAGCAGTGATTTGTTTCCATTGGCTACATTGCCAGAAGCAAATTTGTCATTTGATATTCTTCCAGATAAAAATAAAATTTATGAAATGTTTAAACTTGGTTCAGAAATTATTACAAAAAATAAAGTACGGTGTTCTACTCATCCAGACCAATTTGTGGTACCTGCTTCTGCTAATGCATCAGTTGTGCAGAAGTCTATTGTAGAACTAAAAAATCATGCTACCGTGATGGATTTGTTTGGTCTACCACAATCATATGAAGCTCCAATCAATATTCATATGAATTGTTACAAAGGTGACACCAAGGATATTGCTAAGCGGTTCATTGATGTATACAATGATTTTCCTGTAAATGTTAAGTCTCGTCTTGTTCTTGAGAATGAAGACAAACCTAACAGTTGGAAAGTAGATGAACTGTATGATTTGATTTATTCAAATACCGGGATTCCTATCACGTATGACAATCTTCATTTTCGTTGTAATAACGGTAAATTGTCTTCTAAGGATGCAATGAAGTTGGCTATGTCAACATGGGGTAAGTATCGTCCTCTATTTCATTTTAGTGACAATGATCCAACCAACAAAAATCCACGTGCGCATGGTGATTATGTTCGTAGTATTCCTGAAGAATATGTTGACATGGACGGCGTTGATTATGAGTTTGAATTCAAGGCTAAAGACTATGCTATTGAACGGTTTGAAAAAGAATTTCAAATATAATTAATGATAAGTGTTGACGGAAGATAGGTATCATGTTAGAGTCTTAATAGTTAGTTGATTGACTAACAATAAACAAAAACATAAAATAAATAAATAAAACATATGGTTACACGTAAAAATACAAAGAATAAGACTACATTCGCTTACAACAAGGTTCAAGGTCTAGAGACCTTTGCTTCTGCTCCATTCAAGGGAGTTAAGAGTGTTGGTAAGCGTTTGACAATCCGTGCTGGTAAGAAGCGTATTGAACTAAATGGTCGTCAGATTAATGCTCTAAAGAACGTATTGGCTGAAGTTACTGCCTAATGTAGGCACAATAAAGACAATGAGTATTACTAAACTAATTATAGTAGTTGTACTTGCAAGTATTGCAGTTTCATTGTCTTTGTATTCCAAGTTTGTAACGCCACTTGCTTTACTAGTAGTGGCGTTATATTCTTTTTATTTGGAAAATAAGATCAAGAAAACTCTTGAATCTTCAAAGAATTTGGAGGAAACTGTAAGTAAGTTAACAAATGATGTAAACACATTATTTGAAAATCAGAAACAACTGTTGACAATTATAAATTCACTAAGAGCTAGAATTAACAATTATTATGGGAAGACCACCAAAAAACAAGACCCTTCAATCAGTGAAAAACTCAGAAACATTGAAAGAAGAGAAAAAGAACTTAGTGAAGAGTAAAGGGTTATTTGACCACATCAATCATATCAGAGAAGTAAAGTCTCCTGATTATTATGATAAACTATCAGTAGAAGAAAAGAAATCTTTCAACAAGTATGTATTGTTGATGGGATTGAGTATGGATCAGTCTTGTATTGAAGAGATTGCTTATATCTCTAAATACTTTGATTCTATTCCAGATAGATTGTTTTATAAGGTGAGTTGTGATGTGGTACCACATGGACGTAAGTTTTGTAAATGGATCAAGGCTAGTAAGAAATCTGTCAATAAAGAGTTAATTCAATTGGTTGCTACTCATTATCAGATAAGTAAATCAGATGCGTATGACTATTGTATTATGATGATTAAGAATGAAAAAGGATTGACAGATTTGATTAACGTATGTAAGTTATACGGCAAAACTGAAAAAGAATTGGAGAAATTATTTGATAATGACTAAAAAATATATTGGTGTATCTGGTGTTGCTCGTAGTGGCAAAAATTTGTTTTGTGACATTGCAATTAAACAATTGTCACAAGATGGTATCAAAGCTAAACAATATGCATTAGCTTATTATCTTAAAAAAGACTGTGAAGAGTTTATCAGAACTAAGTTGGGATTAGATGTGTTTACAGAGAAGACTGAAGATAAATCTATTTTCAGAGAAATGTTGGTATGGTATGGTGGAGTAAAGAGAAAACAGACTGAGGGTACATATTGGACATCTATGCTTCAGAAAGATATAGAGTCAGATGATAGTGAAGTAATTTTTGTATCAGATATTAGATATGACCAGTATCCACAAGATGAAGTGTATTGGATTAAAGAAGTATTGGGTGGAAAATTGATTCACGTAAACAAATACACTTACAATGATTGGGATCAACGTGTATTTACAGAACCACCAAATGAACATGAAAAAATTAATGATCCACTGGTAAAACTTAAGAGTGACTGTCAACTGGAATGGAAACAATCTGATAATAGTAAATCAATAATTGATAATCCGTATTTGAATTCTTGTGTTAAAGATGCTTTAAAAACATTACTTAGTTAATGTAAGAATAACTGCTCCGCCGTCATAAAACACAACTACACTGTCAGTTGTGTTTTTAAATATTTCATGTTTTATTGCTGCAATGTCATTTAAAACGGTTCTTTTGTATAGATCATGACACTCTCTGTACTTGTTTGATTTTTCATTTGATTTACAATTACAGATACGGTTATAATTATCTACACAATCAAGAAACACGTTTAAGTTTGAGTTAAATGATTGTAGGTTTGATCTTTTGACTAAATGATAGAAATCAGTAACGTTGCTTATATTCATGGTGATAACTTAGTAAATATAAAATATATCAATAATGATAGTATATATATTATTGGAATACAAATAAATTGATAATTAAAAACAATTGTAAACAGAAAAGTTATCCAAAAATTAAAACATAGTGGACATGTAATTAGTCTGATTAAAAAGCTGTTGTATTTCTTTAATAAGAATGAGTGGTAGTTCAAACTAAAGTCATTATTTTTTTCAAGTTCATACTCTTTGATTTTGAACAAATTGCCGGTGAATTTGAAGTATTCAACAAATGCATCTGTGTTAAACCAGACAACCAACAAAAACGTATTTAAAAAAATTATATAAATCATAAACGGTCTATTTATCTATAAATATAAGAGTTATATGAAAGGAATTATTTTATCTGGAGGAACTGGTAGTAGGTTATATCCTCTTACGTCAACTGTTAATAAACAGTTACTTCCTGTATATGATAAACCAATGATTTATTATCCACTATCCACAATGATAACGTGTGGTATAAGAGAATTTTGTATCATCAGTACTCCAGAATATTTACCTTTGTATGAGAAATTATTTGGTGATGGTAAACATTTAGGATTGGATATTTGTTATAAAGTTCAATATAAACCAAGAGGAATTGCTGAGTCATTTATTATTGCTGAGGATTTTATTCAGAATGATACTGTTGGATTGATATTGGGAGACAATATTTTTCATGGTATGGCTAGAATGAAACCAACTTTAGATGGTGCAATTGTATTTGCATATCAAGTAAATAACCCTAGTGCATATGGTGTTGTAGAATTTGATGACAATAGCCATGCAATTTCAATTGAAGAAAAGCCTGTTAATCCAAAGAGTACATACGCTGTTCCTGGTTTATATTTTTATGATAATCAAGTGGTAAAACTTGCAAAGTCATTGAAACCATCTTCAAGAGGTGAATTGGAAATAACAGATTTGAATAGAATTTATTTGGAACAACAAAAATTAACAGTAATACAATTTCCCAGAGGTACTGTATGGTTAGATGCAGGAACGCCTGAATCTTTATATCAAAGCGGTGCTTATATACAGACAATTCAAGAAAGACAAGGCATTAAAATTGGATGTATTGAAGAGGATTGTTATAGAAAGAAATTTATTAACAAACAACAACTAACTAATATAGTTGACAAAATGCCTAAAAGTGAATATAAACAATACTTAGAAAAATTATTATGATTATACTATTTGGATCAACCGGATACATTGGCAGTGAATTTAAACGTCAATTAGAACAAAAAAACATTGAATTTAAATGTTGGCCTAATGCAGCAAAAACAACATTTCATGATTTGGAGAAATGGTATGAGAAGGCGGGATATCCAATTATTGATGCAGTAATTAATGCGGCTGGATATACTGGAAAGCCAAACGTGGATGCATGTGAAACAAATAAGGATATTTGTATTCATGCAAATATTATATTCCCTCAGATATTAACTGATTGGTGTGTATTGAATGAAATTCCCCTTGGTCATGTATCAAGTGGTTGTATTTATTATGGATCTGGACCAAATGGAACTGGATTTACTGAAGAAGATGAACCAAACTTTTCATTTAAACAAAACAATTGTAGTATTTATAGTGGAATAAAAGTTTTGTCTGAAAATATGGTTAGAAAATGGGAAAAGTCATATGTGTGGAGATTAAGAATGCCATTTGAAGAATATGATCATCCACGTAATTTGATCAGTAAGATGCTTAAGTATCAAAAACAATTAAAGGCAGAAAACTCAATATCACACAAACAAGAATTTGTTAATGCTTGTATTGAAACTATAATCAGAAAAGTACCATACGGAATTTATAACGTGACTAATACTGGATATATTACCACTGAATTATTAGTTGATAAATTAAAGAAAACTATTGCAAAAGACAAAGTGTTTGAGTTAATTGACTGTGAAGAATTTTATAAGTCTTGTGCATCTACTCCAAGATCTAATTGTATTTTGGATAATAGTAAATTGTTATCTACTGGAATCAAAATGAGCAATGTAGAGGATTCACTAAATTATTGTTTAAACAACTGGAAACCATGAATATATTAATAACAGGCGGATGTGGATTTATAGGCAGTCACTTTATTGAAGAAATTCTTAAACGTGATGATGTTGTAAAAGTTTATAATATTGATGTTGGGACGTATGCGGCTAATAAAATACTACCATTTCAAAATGATACAAGATATCAAAGATTGAACATGGATATATCTACGCCGTATTTTCCTGATCAGAAGAAATATGTTGACTCACTTAATTTAGATTATGTAGTTCATTTTGCTGCAGAATCTCATGTAGATAATTCAATTAAAAGTCCAAAAAAGTTCATTGACACTAATATCAACGGTACATTTAATTTATTAGAAATGTTTAAGGGTACCAATATAAACAAGTTTATACACATATCTACAGATGAAGTGTTTGGTAGTTTAAGTTATAAAGAAAGAGAATTTAACGTTGATAGTCCATATAGACCAAATAGTCCTTATGCCGCAACCAAAGCGGCTAGTGATTTGTTAGTAAGAAGTTATGTCAAGACATATAATTTTCCAGCTATAATCACAAATTGTAGCAATAATTTTGGTCCAAGACAATATCCAGAAAAATTAATACCAGTTTGTGTTAACAAATTGAAAAACAAAGAAAAAATACCATTATATGGAAACGGATCAAACATCAGAGATTGGATCTATGTTAAAGACCACGTTAATGCTCTAATTAATGTTCTATTAGATGGTATTATAGGAAAACAATACTTGATTGGGGGTAACAATGAGATGTCTAATATACAATTAATACATTTGATTGTTGCAACATATGAAACTGTAACAAATCAAAAAATTGACTGGGAATGGTTTGAATATGTAACTGACCGTAAGGGTCATGACTTTAGATATGCAGTTGACACCAAAGACTTTGAAATGGAGTTTAAAAACTTCAAATTAACAAAGTTTGATGAAAACTTAAAAGAAACAATTAAGTCTTATATTGTTTAATTATACATTTGTATCATATGTTTGTTGAAGAAAATCATTTTTCATTACATATGGTTTCTTTTTTATAAACACTTGCCATCCAACGTGTAACACTTCATATAAGTCTTGGTAAATATACAAAAATGCATCTATAGCAGTTTGTGGTTTTTCTTTGTCATGTCTATCATATCCCCATCCATAATCATCCATGACCATGATTCCATTTTGTTTTAACATTCGCCATGACAAAACCAAGTCTTCCAATACATTTTTTGCAATATGGCTGCCGTCTATGTAGATTAGGTCTGCAAACTCTTCTTCTTTACCATTATGATTGAGTGATTTTAATACACAAAATGAATCACCTTTGATAAATTTTACATTTTTGTATGGTGCCAAATTGTTTTTTAGATATTCCGTTTGTTCAATATCAATACAATACAAAAAGCCAGTTTCTTTATCAAAAATATTCTCCAAACACCATACGGCACTTCCTCCGCAAAAAGATCCTATTTCTATTCCTACTGTATCCTTCTTTCCTTTTAATTCATTTAAGAGAATATTCCAATTTGGAATATGATTCTTGTGAAAATTTTCCCAATCTGAATCTGGAAAATTGCAATGTTGTGGGTAGTTATCGTAGTTCATAATAGTTTGTTTATATACCAAGCATCATCAGCATTAGTCAATTTGTTTTCATAAGATTCCATTGATTTTATTGTAAATTTAAATATATCGTATTCAAATTCACCAATTTCTCCTGAATCTTGAATGACAAACATTAGTTCACTTATAAAGTTTGTGTGTTCTTGTGTAAAGTTATGTGCGTCAAATTCAATTAAAATATTGTTTGTTGTTTCTTCAGTAATAGACTTTACTCTATTTTTAATATTAAAGTGTGAAATCTTTTGTTCTTCTGTTATATAACGTTTTATGTAATCTGATGATGCATCAACATAGACTGTATCAGACCATGGTTCTATAAAATTAAGAATTTGTGGAGTGGTGTTGTGAATAATATATCCAACATCATATCTTTTACATACTTTAGGCATCATCAATTCATCATGAAGAACATTCATGTGCCATTTTCTCCACCATTCACGGAATTTAATTTGTCTTAGTGTTGTATATTCTTCAGAATCCTTAGACCGTTTCCATACTTTTCCACCACCAACTGGAATTTCTTGATAAATTTGAACACCATCTTTAAACCTACTTCCACGACAAGTCATGTGATATACAAATGCATCTCTTGACTGTACAAATTTGTATCCTGCAAGTAAGAATCTATTAAATAGATCTGAGTCTTCTAATTCCATAGGAGCAAATACTCGTTTATCATGTCCTCCTATTGATTTGAAATCTTCAACGTACATTACCCATGGCGCAAAAATTCCTGAAGTAGATTTGTTTTCATTCAGATTTTCTTGTGTCTTGACAAAATTTAAAAATTCACTCATTTTGAATTCTTCAGGTTCTAATCCAAAGTTTTCTACAATCTTTTCTGGTCCAGGAGGATGTAGTGGTGGTTCAATACGTGTACCTGATACCACAGTACCTTTTTTAACATGTTTTAACATGTTTTTTATATAATTGGGAGTGGCAATCATATCTGCATGAAATATACCAAATATTTCATTAGATGACAATTGTGATCCAATATCATACAATACGGTATGACCTACTCTTTCTGGCCCTTGATTACGGTAAATTTTTGTATATTTACTTTTAACTGATTCCATCCACTCCCATGTACCATCAGTAGATGCATCATCTAATAATACAACCTCTAAAGTTTTATAATATTTACGAATGCTGTCATACGCAAATTGAACGTATTTTTTGTTATTTCTGGATGGTATAACCAATGTGATCATAAATTATGATAAGGACTTGATTGTTTTTTTGTAAATATTATATGAATTAACTGCACGAGGATCTAAATATTTTTCATAATTTGACAGATCTTGTAATAGAGATAATGTTTTATTATATCCATCTACTTCATTTACCAAATTGGTAATAAGTGATTGTGCATTACGTTCTTGATATACAGTTGCTACATCAAATAATACATCAATTTTCATTTCATGTTGAAGTATATATGCTGCCCATATATCATCCATTCTTTTTGTAAATGGTAACATCATGTAATGTTGTAACACATCTCTATGAATAAATGTATTTTGACTATTAAAAGGTACAAGTGCATTTCCGCAATATGGTGTAATATTTTGAAACTTGCAAATTGGTTTATATGTTAATCTACAAATAGCATCAATGTCAGGATCACCATCCCACAGGTTTGACTGAACCATTGGAGTAATAGTTTTCTTGCCCAAATACTCAGACTTTCTAAATGGAACCAACTCAATTGGAAATCCTCTGTGCCATAATTGTGGATAATTTGTGACTGATAGTGGATCAAAACATATATGTGCAGATTGATAACAATCTACTTCTATTTGTTTACCAATTTGTATATTCTTTCCCCAATTGTCATAAGGAACGTTATCATCATCTACGGTTGCAATAACTTCATATCCCAATTTATATGCTTCAACAAATGCTAGATTTCTACGTTGAATACAATTCCAACCAATACTGTCACTAAGTTCTTTATAATTTTTTTCTTGATATTCAGGACTCAAATATATGACGTTTGGTAATTCTTCATATAATTTGCCTGGGGTTTTTAAATCTCCTGCAACTATAAATGGAATTCCCATTTCTGAGAATTTTTTTGTTGCTTTGGTGGGAGTATTGATACTTGTAGTTACTATTGCTAATTTTTTGGAATTCATATAAAAATTTTCTTTGTGTCTGATACGTTAATATTAAAATGTATACACTTTAATCAAATTTGTCAATCATTTATATATCTTTTAAAAACTGATTGAAGAAGTTTAATGTAGACCATTTTGTTGTTATTTTATTATAAGCACTATCTATCATAGGTTGATAATCTTGATAATTTTTTAGTATATGTGAGATTTTTTCCTTTAAATCTTTTTCATCATACCAATACAAAAAGTCTACATTTGGTGTAAATTGTTTTTCTAAAAGTCTCCATTCATCATAAAAACACAATATTAAAGATTTTGAAACAGCAGCTTCAATACCTCTTGTTTTTAATTGTGGTGCCATTCCATGTGTTTTACATAATGTTAATCCTTGATGCGTGGGATAATTATCTGTTAAATGTGGATATGGCATTTTTAATATATTATGAACTATTGAAATTTTACTTTGTGATGCAAGTTTTAATTTTGTAACATAATCTACTCCTGAATGAGTACCACCATCAAATGATACTATGCATTTCTTGTAGTCATTTAACATTTTTAAATTTAAAGGACAACTGATCTGGTGACCTGAATAATAAACATCAAATATTTTCTCAGAATGTTCTGGAATATACTTCAAATTGAATGGCATCCAAATTGATTCCCATTTATTGTTATTATTTAGTTTGTTAAAGTATTCTACTGTGTATGGACATATAGAATAAACTTTACGTATTTTGGAATCATATTTTGAAAACAATTGAGGTTCAACACCATGAATAAAACAATTTGGTGCTTCAAGATGAATCATTACAACGTCATTTCCATCATACTGATCAAAAAATCCCCAATTATGACCGCCAGGAATCAATACATAGTTAGTTTTTGTTGGAATTGATTCAAACTCATCAAATTCAAAAAAATGTACTGGATCTTGTTTATTAACAGCTATAAAATTTTTATCAAAATGTTTCATATTGAGTTTACTTATTGTGTGTGTAGATTTTTAAGAAAATCAAAAACGGTATAGTTAATATTAGGATTGATGTATAGTAATCCAAACGCTATATTACTAGGTGAAATTAATAAATGACGACATTTTGATAAGTTAAATACGTCTGTTAAAATGTCCGTATATTCTTTTTCTAGTGATACATTTCTACACTGTTGCCATAATCCTTCATTCAACCGTTCCATTGGTAGATATAACAATTTGTCTTTAAATTTATTCAAACACAATTCAAAAAATATACGTTGACTTGAAGCTAGGTAGATATTATTATACTTACCTTCTTCCATTGTTTTTTCAATTTGTTCTAAGTATAATTTGTGATAATCATCCAATGATATATGATTTTTTAATGGTTCTGAAAAATCAGGAGCTTCATTAAAAAAATACATATCAATAAATCTATAATTTATACCTAATGTATTTTCTGGTATATTAAATGGTTGGAGTTTTTCAGATTTTATTTTTAAGTTTGTTGTATATATGTAATTATATAAATTTCTTAGTTTTTGAAAATCTGGATCAGTGTAAACTTTTCCTTTACAGAGATACCATCCATTTTCATATTTGTTATAAAATTCTTGACTTATATCATTCTTAAATGCATTTTTAATTAGATCAGTATAAAATTGAGAGAATTGATAAAATGAATCACTTTCAAAAATATGATTGTCATATTCATGTTTTTGAATAAAAAAACTTTCAAAAATATTTTGATCTATAAGTCCATTCCACTGAACATGCATAGGAGTATTAGTTTTCATTGAATACCAATACCATCCAATAACAGCATTAAAGTTACTAAAGAAACCGGCACTTAACCTATTTTTAATTAATATCATGGTATGTTTTCCAATAATTTTTAATAAAATCTATTTCTTCATTTGTTGTTTTATTTCTAAATAACATATCCCAATATTTAAAAGAAATCAAATCATTTGGAGTTCCAAGACAAACATAATTACTTGTAGGATAATGTATTACATTTAGTCCATCTCTAATCATTTGATTATACACTAACGTCACATAATATTCTCCATTAGCAGTTTCATTATTTTCTATCAATTTGTGTAAGTAATGTTTTAGTAAATTACCAGATTTAAAATAATAAATTCCACTAGAAGCATATTCTTGAATAGGATCATTAGTATAGTATCCTTTTTCTCTTACTTCTAATACATTAGATTCATTGGTTTTTAAATGCGCAAAATTTATATTTCTCATTCTATGAGGATGCATTCCGGTATGAGTCACCAAACATCCATCACAGTTTGTACTGTTCAATTTATTAATAAAGTCAGTGTAATTCCATTTATGTGTTAAATCACAATATGATATGATATATTGTTCATTTTCATCTATATAAGATTCTAGTTGTAAAATTGATATAACAGGACCTTTTTTATGAGAAGGAATAGTGACAACTGTTGATGATGGATATAATTGATTCAATGTCTCATCTATCTTATAATTCTTTACATCATGATCATTTATAATAAATGTTACATCATTAAAATTTATGTCTGGAAACATATCCATGACATACTCAATTACCATCTTGTTATTTATTTTTATTAATGGTTTAACTATAAATCCGTCTGATGTAAACCGTTCACTATTACCACTTAATGTAAAAATATATTTCATATAACGAATAATTTATAATTCTGTTCTTTGATATTGATAGGATAATCAGTTAAAACGCCATAACAATTATCAAATGAACTTTCTGAATAAATAGGTGTTAGTTCAGGCATAACGATGACTGATCTTTTATTTATTTTCATTCCCGGTTTACAAAATATATTTTGTTTTGATGTTAGTACAAAATCATCATTAGAATGACCAAATATATTCAATTCTTTATAGTCTAATAAGAACTCTAGTGAATCCATGTTTTTACAATGAATCCACAATTTATCTGAGTGATTTTTTAACCATTCTATTGACGTACAATATTGAGGACCATCATGTCCTAAATATAACTTATTATCAACTAACCAAATATCAATTTCAATGTCAAATCCTAAACTAATTGCAGAATATATTGAATCAATAGAATTTTCTGTTTTTTGGTTGGGTCCATATAAATTGCCTCTATGAGAAATTATCCTCATTTTCCCTCCCATGCAATGCTTAATATTGAATCAATGGTATCTTTATATTTTGTATATGGTCTAATTGAATGAAAATCTATATACCATTGGTTCCTCAATAAATTTTCATCATAATAACTTATTAGATTCCCTCTGTCATTTAAAGCGTTTCCTAATCTACTTATATGTTGATTGTGATCTGAGTAGAATCCCTGAAAGTTTACATCATTTAACTTACTTCTTAATCTTTCAGTTGTATATTGTTCACAACAACAGTAATATCTTTTACTTTCAGAATCCCAATCTTTGCTAAAAAATCCTAATCCGTATTTGTTTTCATATAAAAACTTACATGAGTCTTCAAATGTATCATGTAGATCAAAGTTTTGATCAAATACATATCCTTTTGCAACGTGATTATGAGCGCATAAATCAGCTCCTCCATCTTTTGGACCTTTAATTTTCCATAAATCTGGTGGATTTGAGATCCTATTTTCCATCAAATGTACATGAAAATCATCTGGAATATCTTTAATCAAATCAACAAATCTATATTTTTGTAATGGAAATAGATCAATATCACCCAATAACCATGTAGTATTTGGTTCTAGTTTGGTAAACCATATTCTTGCAAATAATAATTGTATTATTTTTGGATATGCTAAATACTTCTGATAGTATACTTTACCATACTGTTCACTTAATTTGTTCTCTCCAAAATAAATTAAAACAGGTTCAATTCCTAATTTTTCATAAAAAATCTTTGAGATAGGTTCCCAAAAATCACCGTATTCTTCTGATGAAGAAAATATTACTTTTTGTATTTTCATTTTATTTAAATTTTAACAAAAAAATCATCAATTCTACCTCTATATTCAAAATTGAATCCATGTGAGATTAGAAATTTTCTAATATTATTATCATTATAATTATTTTCACATACAATGCAATTTATATCAAATTTTTTATAATCTATATGAAATAAAATATCAAATTCACTGCCTTCAGTATCTATACTTAGTAAGTCAATTTTGAATAAATTGTTTGATTCAAGTAATTCATTTATATCAAAACAGTCAACTTCTAACGTTTCACACACAGAATTATTTTCTCTGGATTCATTTACTACTCTATTTTGATGTTCTGTAGAATAACAATCTATCAAACCGCTTAATTGGTCTGTAAAGCCTTTTATATTATTAAATTTCTTTTTTTCATTTTTATTCCATGCACAACCACGTATGCATTTGGATTGTCTATTTTTTTCTAATTTTTCAAATGCATCTGGACTTGGTTCTATACACATTCCTGTCCAATTTAAATGTTTTTCAAAAAAATATGTGTTTGATCCGCATATGCCATCATACGCTCCTATATCAACAAATACACCGTTCTTTTTATTTCTAAATAACCCCTCATTCAAGATTTTGTCTTGATCAAATTGAGCGTAATAATTCATAGTTTAATATTATTAATAATTTCTGTTAAGATCTTGTCCAAATTGTAGTTATACTCCCACTTGGGATAATCCTTTTTGAATTTTGTTACATCACTTATCCACCAGATGTGATCACCTTTTCTATTTTCTTCTACATAACTATAGTAAGTTTTTATGTTTGTCAAATTATCAATTTTTTTAATTGCTTCTAATATTGAACAATTTGAATATCTGCTTCCGCCAATGTTATACACTTCTCCACATTTTGGATTATTTATCACAAAATCAAATGCAGAGACTAAATCTTTTGAATGTATATTGTCTCTTACTTGTTTTCCCTTGTAACCAAAAATATTATATTTTGTTTTTGTTAAATTACACTTGACAAGATAATTTAAAAATCCATGTAATTTTGCACCGTTATGTTTTGAACCAGTTAAACAACCTCCTCTAAATACAGTAGTTTTCATACCAAAATATTTACCGTATTCTTGGACGTATACATCAGATGAAAGTTTTGAACATCCAAATAAACTGTGTTTTGTGTTATCTATTGAAAAATTTTCATTTATTCCATCAGTATATTCAACATCTAAATTTTCATATCTAGTATCCAGTTCAACTAAATTCAATTTATTTGGATTGTCACCGTATACTTTATTAGTTGACATATAGATAAAAACAGAATTTGGTATATACTTTCTTGTTAATTCTAGAAGATCTATTGTTGCAATTGCATTTATTGAAAAATCCATAAATGGATCATTTACAGCCCAATCATGTGATGGTTGTGCTGCACAATGAATTACTGCTTCTATATCAACATTATATTCAATGAAAATTTTCTCTATCTCTTTTTTGTCTCTTATGTCTAGTTCAACATGAACATAATTTGAAAAATTGGTTTTCATTGATTGTATGTTGTCAACTACAGATCCGTCTTTTCCAAAGAAAACTTCACGGCTGTTATTATCAATGCCAATTACTCTATAATTTTTATTTATAAAAAAATCAACTGCTTCACTTCCAACTAATCCGCCTGATCCTGTTATTAATATAGTTTTCATTTAAAATAATTATGTAATTCTGAATTCCACAGATAATCTTCTGCTATTTTATATTTTAGTGCAATATTGAAGTTTTCTTGGATTATATCTTTATTATTATTGTAATAGTTATACAAAAATTCTTGATCTTTTAGAATGTTATATAAATCTAAAATTGTATCAAATTCAAACATTCCTTTTTTATTAAAAAACTTTTCAATTGATGGACATCCCCAATATATAGGAATCACACCTGTAAGAAAACAGTCTATGATTTTTTCACTGAAATAATAGTCTTCTTTACAATTTTCTATAACAACTGAAAACATGTAATTTCTACATGACTCTATTTTTTTAACGTGTTTCCCATCAATTCCGCTTCCCATTACATCAATGATATCAGAAAAATTCTCAGCTACATCAAATCTTAAATTGTGTCCACTTGAAAATTTTTTAAATGAATACATCATTGATATCAATTTGTTTTTTTCATGTTCTAAAGAAATTTCCTTGTCTTCTAAATGACACCCTCCGATTGGTAAAAATTTAGCATTTGACTTCTGTAATATAGTTTTACTATGTGTAAAGATTAAATCAAATTTTTCTGAATTTTCATATACCCACTTATATGAATTTGGTGTTATGACAGGAGATTCTAATAACCATGCATATTTTTTAATATCAGATGGAATGTGATCTACATCAAATATATTAGAATCTGTTAAAAAAACAAAATTATCATGTTGATTGTTTCTATCCCATTCAAAAAAAGAGGGTTTATGATATCCACTACTAGAAGATGCGTGTGAAAATAAACTGTCTTTAATAGAAATCTTTTTCATATTCTTATCCATTCTTTAAATAATATGTCATCAACGTTAAATCCTTGTTTAATCAACGCATTACCAACCCAAATAGATGGAACAATTATAGTAGAATCTTTTCTGTCATTTAAATATGCTGCCCACCATCCAAAAGTACTGTTAGAAATTATTATATTTTTACACAGAGAAATTAAGTATAGTTCATTATAGTCTTCATCTTTAATATATTCAACGGGAACATTAAATTTTAAATTAGTTTTACACCAGTTTATGTCATCACTGAATATATAAATTTTAGAAGTTTCTACTTTCTTAACTGCTTCAGTATAATATTCAGAGGATAATAAAGGATGATGGTCTGGAAATTTATGATAATCTCCTCTACGGACTTGTATTGCAGTTGCGTCTGATGATATCTTATATTTTGATTTTAATTCACTTATTACACTTTCATTTGTAAATAAATTTTTGATATATTGTCTATTATGATCAAAATATTTAAATGACTGAAAATGTCCATTCAATTTTAAATTTGGTTGATATGGAATTGTTGAATATTCACATGTATCTTTTGTATACAAATATTGAGAGTTTATTTTTGAGTCAAATATAATTTTATTAAAAATATTTGATGAGTATGTATTCACATTTCTTCCTTGATTTGGTAGAATGTGTTCTTCATTGTTAACAATCAATATTGAATTATTGTCTTTTGCAAGTGATGCAGCTGCTGCTATTTCAAACATCTGGTTACCTAACCCACCAGCAAGAGTTGGAGTTATATGTGAAAGTACAGTGTAAGGTTTTTGATTTCTGATTATTGATTCATAATCAATTTTAACATTTAAATTATCTACATGTGCTCTACTTTTATTATTTGCTTCTGTGTGGTTGTATAGATAAACAGGATCTGTTACTCTAAATACTTTATTTGATGGACATAATTCTAACGCAGCAAACATTATTGCCAAATCATCTGGACCAACAAGGTATTTATCATCATGAATAAAATCATTTTTATCTATTTTATTCCATATAACTCCTTTCATGGACTTCAGATGTGATGTTCTCCACATATCTTTACGATATGATCTATTTTTTATTACTTCATTTGGTATTTCTGAATTCTGTGGATATGGCTCTGTTATTTTATCTTCACCTTCCCATACTACCATTCCACCATAAGTTAACCAACAAGAACTTTGTGTGTATATTGAATTTAAATAAGACAATACATTATCACAATAAAACATATCATCACCATCTAAAAACACAATAATATCACTATCATTTATAGTTGAATACTTTTCTAAATTATAATAGAACCAGGTTTTTAATTTTCTAACATCTGATTTTATATATGTAAACTTTTCATTACTTCCAACAATGTTTTTAAATTCAACTTCTGTATTATCATCAGACGCATCATCATAATAAATGACTTTATAATGTGGGTAATCTTGTGATAAAATTGATGATATATTATATTTTACCCATTGACCATTATTTCTACTTCCAATTATTATGATGAAATTATTCATATATTTTTTAAAACAATGATTGGTTGATATACACCTGAAATTCCAAAATCATTATTTAACAAATGATCTTCCATTCCAATAGTCCCTACAATTTCCCACTGATCAAATAGTAGTGGGAATCTAATATTTCCATATACTCTATGAGCATTCCATACAATTTTATCTATTCCTGTTGGAACAGCTAAATACAAAAGACCGTCTTTTTTGATGATCTTTTTCATTTCTTTCATTGCTCTAATATCACCGTTTGGATTTATAGGATCACCATATCTTCCAAGACCGTCATGTTCAAATGATGATATAGAAAACGCACAATCAAACTGATATGGATTCTTCCAATAATCATCTATGGTTATTTGTTTTATGTCTGGATGATCATAATAGGTTTGGTTATAATCAATTGCAGTTGGTTGACCACCATTTGCTAATACAATTGACTCATACCATGGTAAAATTGAACCCATTACTGCTACTGTTTTACCAGTAACAGGACAAGAATCTAATGCGTCATATAACCAAGTATCTGTATTTCCATAAGATACGCCTTGCATTTTTTTCTTTGCATTTGATATCATTTCTTCTACATCATTAAAGGTAAACTTTCTTAAATGTGTAGCAGTATCATTATGGTACCAATTTTCTAATCTAACACCACCTGACAAAAATTCAGACTGTTGTGTTGCCGTTAATTCATTCCATTGTGGAGGGATCATAAGTTATTTTCTAGTATATTAAACATCTTTGTTTTCCAAATATCAATATTATAATTTTGTTTATACAATTCTTTTGCTTTATTAGAACATTCATTATAAAATGAAATGTCATTTTTTAATCTCAAAACTAATTCTCTTGCGGTATAAACGTCCTCTGCATCAACTGATAATTCTGGAAAACATATTTTTTGAGTGTCTACTTTATTGTTTCCAATACAAGGAATACCAAAATAAGCACAATTTAAACTAAATGTACCCGCAGCAATAGTTGGCATAAGGTGTATTGCGTATTTAAATGTTGATAGGGTTTTTATCCAATCATGCCATATAAGTCTTGGTAATACAGTCAAATTTGGAATTTGATCCTCACCTTGTCTACTAGAATGTGATGATTGAACAAAAATAGGATGTGATAGTTCAGTTGCAACCATATAACTTTGAAACCCACCATACCACCTACTAAAATTACCACCAATAATAACTTTATTTTCAGGTTTTGGTTCTATGGTTTTAATCAATTCTTCTACCATTAGAGTAGGAATTGTTTCTACACGTTTTCCTGGATACAATCCTTTATACCAATTAGTGTCATATTGATTATGTGAAAACAGAATATTACATTCAGCTAATTGATTATAAAAATTAAATTGATCTTCCAATGTAAAATCATTTACATACCAAGTTGGACCTTCTTGAATTGAACAGACAAATTTATTTTTTAATTTTAGATCTGAAACAACTGATGATGCAAATATATGTGAATATACGTTTTTGTCTTTTGTTAATGTTTTACCTTCAGAATTTAAAAATACTCCTCCTTTTGGGAAAATGATCATCACATAATCATATCCACTTATTTGATTCCAATTTTCTAAAAAGAAATGATCAGCATTTAATGCATTCATCCATGCGAATTCAGTACGCATGTTGTTGTTACTAGGAGATACTTTTCCATTAAATGGCAATTCACTCAAAAACGCAATTTTCATGATCAATTATTTTACGTTTTCCTTAAACCATGTATACGCTTCTTGTAATCCTTGGCGTAATTCTACTTTTGGTTTCCAACCCAAATTAAATAGTTTAGTAGAATCTAATAAACGTTTAGGAGTTCCATTTGGTTTTGTAGTGTCCCACTTTATTTCTCCGGTATAATTTACAATATCTTTAATAATTTCTACAACATCTTTAATTGTGTAATCATCACCATATCCAATATTGATGATTTGGTCAGATTCATATTTATCCATTAAAAATATAAGAGCATCAGCCAAATCATCTGAATTTAGAAATTCTCTACGTGCTAATCCATCTCCCCAACAAACAACTTCATTTAGACCATCACGTTTGGCTTCATGAAATCTTCTAATAAGAGCAGGCAATACATGAGAATTTAATGGATGAAAATTATCATTAATACCATACAAATTACAAGGCATTACACTGATAAAATTATCTCCATATTGTTTTCTGTATGCTTGACATAATTTAATACCTGAAATCTTTGCTATAGCATACCATTGATTGGTAGGTTCCAATTCTCCTGATAATAGATATTCTTCTTTGACAGGTGTAGGAGCGTATTTTGGATATATGCATACGCTTCCTAAAAACATTAATTTCTTAACGGAATAATTGTGGCTTGCATTGATTACATTTCCTTGTATTTGTAAGTTTTCATCCAAAAATTCTACGGGATATGTATCATTTGCACGTATACCACCAACTTTAGCAGCTGCTAAAAAAACATAATCTGGCTTATTTAAAGAAAACCAATAATTTACTTCTGAGGTTGATTTCAAATCAACCTGATTGCGGTCTACAGTTAATATATTATTATAACCAAGACTATTTAATTTTCTCACAATTGCAGACCCGACCAATCCTTTGTGACCCGCAACAAAAATTTTATCAGTTTTGTTCATATGTTGAATTTTTTATTTTAAATTTGTTTCCATTTGTTTTTTAATCCAATTGAATGTCTTTTCAATTCCTATTTTTAATGGTTGTGAAGGTTCCCATCCCATTTTTTCACGGTATAGAGTATTATCTGAGTTTCTTCCTCTTACTCCTGTAGGACACTTGAATCCATATTTTTGTTTAAATTCTTCTCCGTCAAGATTTTTAATCTTAATGTTGTTTTGTTTCAAATCAATTGCAATTTGCGCCAATTGATTGATTGTTACTATTTCTTCAGAACCAATATTTACTGGACCTAAGAATGAGTCCTGTCTTACAAATCGTAAAACTGCTTCTATACATTCATCAATATATAAAAATGATCTAGTTTGTAATCCGTCACCCCATACTTCCAATTCACCACCTTCAGCAACTTCTAATGCTTTTCTACACATTGCGGCTGGTGCCTTTTCTTTACCTCCTTTATACGTTCCGCATGGACCAAAAATGTTATGAAATCTAGCAATTCTTACATCTAACTTGTGATTTCTATTATATGCTAAATAAAGTCTTTCACTAAATAATTTTTCCCAACCATATTCACTATCTGGTTCTGCTGGATATGCATCCTTTTCTGCACATTTTGGGTTATTTGGGTCCATTTGATTATATTCAGGATATGCACATGCACTTGATGAATAAAAAACCTTCTTTGCTTTCTTCTTTGTACATTCATGTACAACATTTAAATTAATTAATGCTGAATTATGCATTACATTTGCATCATTTTGACCAGTGAATATATACAAAGCCCCTCCCATGTCTGCTGCAAGTTGGTATACTTCATCTACATTTTCTGGAATTACTGATGATACAACATTTGGATCTGTTAAATCACCAAGAACAAAGTCATCTGCATAGTTATGATATTCATTATTTTTGATGTCAACACCACGGACCCAATAACCTTCTTCTTTTAGTCTTTTAACTAAATGTCCACCGATAAATCCACCGGCACCTAATACTACTGCGGTTTTTTTATTCATACTTTAAATCCTTTGTTTTCTTCTTCTGTAAATAGTTTGTTATACTTAATGTTTGTTTGTATTTGTTTTTCAATTGTTTTGTTATGGTGTAAAGATAATTCATACATTGCAGGTAAATGAACATATGTTTTTGCACCTTCTATCTTTTCATGCAATCTTCTTTTCCACTCAATATAAGGTAAATTTTTAAATAATCTACCTTGTGGATCAGGCCAATTAACAATCAATCTATTTTCATATGGAGTTAATTTCCAACCCCATTGTTTGGCGTTTTCTTGATTTACTCCCTTAAAATCATTTATACGTGGAATCCAAAATAAGTCAACTTCATTATTCAACTCAATTAATTCTTTTAATGACTCTAACAAAATTTCAGATGGTAATTCATCATCATCAATTTGAAAAATATATTCTCCCTGACACTGACTTTTACCATAGTTTTTGTGTTCACTATAATTTCTATCCAATTTGTGTTTATAAACCTTAAAAAAACTATTACCAGACACATCATTTAATATTTTTAATGTGCCTGGATTGTCACTATAATCATCAAGTATAATACACTCATTGTTTTGACCATACTTATAAAGTCTTTCTAAGAGAATTTGTAGTTCAAATCCTGTATTTTTAGTTGTTACTAAATAACTTATAAATGGTCTCATATATCAAGAAACTTTATTTAACTTTGGAAATTCCAATTTCTTTAATTTAGGAAGAACTAGTTTCTTCTCAACGGCAAATTCAGGAGCATATTTGTTTAAAATTTCATGCAATCTAACATCCATTGATTGAAGACTAAACTTTTGTTCATTTTCAATTCTCAATTTTTCATAGTCTTCCAAGATATCTTTTGATAAGCTATTATATAACTTCTTCAATTTGTCTGATGCCAAACTTTGAGATACGTAAAACCAAGAAGATTCTTTAATCAACCATTCATTTACTGATCCTGGATCAATTGGTTTAATTGTTCCTTCAAAGAACTCTGCATATTTTGGATTCAAGAAGTCTAAGTGGCCACTCCAATTTGAAACAACTGTTGGCTTTCCACTTAATGTTGATAACAAAATTGGATGACCATATCCTTCACCGTGAGTAAAGTTAACATGAACTTTTACTTTTTCATGGTTAAATAACGCATTCATCTCAACTGGACTTAGTTCACCGTGAATCAAATATACATTTGGAACATTTTCACTGACTAAAGACTGAACCTTCTTGATTTTCTTTAGAATGTCATCTCTATCAACTTTGGAGAAATTTGCTCCGTTAGTCTTTAAGATCAAGCAAGGTCTATTATCAGGCTTTGAATTTTTAAAAGTTTCTGAGAACACCTTGATTAGATTAGCAATATCCTTTCTGTCAGTAAATAACCCGCCGTGAGTCCATTGACCAACAAATAAGAATGCAAATTTTTCTGGTATTGTTGACATTACGTCTTCAATGCTTTGAATCTTTTCATTTGTTTTCTTATAAATTGAAGTATCCGCACCCCAAAAACATACTTCCATTGGTTTTTCACTCTTTAATGATTCAGCTCGCCCATCTGGAAATTGTTTTTGATATTGAGCTGATTCAAATACCTTCTTAACATGATTACTGGTGACAATATTCATGTTCATTTTATTTAAACCTTCAATGAATTGACCAGATGCCGCAGTAGTTTCAATACCAGCGGTAATGCCAATATTATATTTACCTACTGATTGGAATTCATTTGGAATACTAATTTGTACAAATAGATCAGGCTGTTTTTGTAGAGGAGCATTTAAAAAATGAGTGAACAATTTCTTATCCTCCTCAGTAGTAATATCATTATCAGATACTTTTGATGGACAACCACCCCATCTTGTAGGAGCAATTTTAACATCATATTTGTCATATCTAATAATACTTCTTGCAAGATCTGTTGCCAAATCACCATAACCGCTTCTATTGAAGACTGGTCCTTGAATTACACATAATGGTTTACTCATAAATTTATCCTAGTTTTTGTTCTCTTTCTTTAATTGCGTCAATATATTTTTTCTGTGGGGTCACTACATTGTTATTGTTCATTTCATACAAGTCAGTAATGTTTTTAATTTGTTGTTTGGTATTTTCTGTTGATTTAGTATCAGTACTACCAAAACCACCTTCACCTCTATTAGTAGAATCCAATTCATCTACTAACACAAACTCAACGTTTTCTACCTTAGTCACTTTGAGTTGACAAACTTTATCACCCTTATTATAGAGTTTATTAAAGTTAACATATCCTTCCAATAGATTATCTGTTCTAATTCTATAATCTTCTGGTTGCCAGATATACTTGAAACGAAGTAATACTTCACCACGATAATCTGCGTCAATCAATCCAATACAGTTGGATAATACCAAATTATACTTACTAACACTACTACGAGGAAATGCTAGAATATCATAATCCAAATCAGTATAACCAAAGTTACTAAATACTCTATCTTTTTGTACAGCTAACTTAAGATTGGTCTTATATTGAATATAATCAATACGTTTGTATGATCCATTTTCATATTTTTCACCAACAATTTCTGGATCACTTGTAACAATTACATCAAATCCAGTAGCTCTATCAGTACCTTTCTTGGGTAGATTGTCTGTAGACTGATATGTCTCATTCTTTAATACTTGAATCTTCATAGTTTAGATACTGTAGTATTGATTTCTGATTTGAGTTTGTCAACGTTAATCTTAGGAACTTCTACACCAAATGTATTATGTGGTTGTGAATTACCAACACAATCAGATGTTGTATGAATAGAAAAGCCAGGTTCTGGAATAAAGTTGTTAATAGTATAATCCATTGCTTTGATAAATTGATCACACATATTCTTGGCATTAATACCACCTTCATTCATTGCCCATCTACGACCTTCCAAACCACACTTTTCACGTTGTTCTGGTGTCATTAGATACCAATACATGATTGCTTCAGCAGCTTCTTCCCATGTACATACATCATCAAAGATATATGGAGTTGGCACACTTCCTTGAATTGTTTTAACTGCGGGCCAAACTGGCTTAGCCCACACACCATGATTTCTATATTTTCCAGTACTATTAGTGCCAAATTCAAGGGTAAATTCAAATGGTTTACCTTCATTATCTACTTGACCAATTTGATCTTGTAACCCACCAGTTACCGTAGTAATAACTGGAGTACCACACATAATTGATTCAGCGATGCTCAATCCAAATCCTTCATTAGAACTGATTAGAATTGTAGCGTCTGCAATATTGTACATTGCACACATTTCTTCTGGACTAATCTTATGTTCAACAAATACAACATCATAATTTGGACATAGAGCAGTAATTACTTCTGGTAAGTCTGTACCTGCGTCTTGTACTTTTTCTGTATGTAATACAAATACACACTTAGCAGCTTGTTCTGGTGTTAGATTATCACAGAATGCTCTAAAAGCTAATACTGCATTACTTGTCTTTTTACGTTGAACGTTACGACTATTATAGAACAATACAAAGTCATATTGTTTATCACCAAATAGTTGCTTTTTCTTTTCTTTGATGAGTTTATGATCTGCAGCTAGTGGTGTAAATACATCACTGTTGATACCGTGAGGAACTAAATGTAATAGATGTTTTTTATTTTTAAATGGCATAACTTTATTAAACTGTTTGGTTTTCTACTTCATCTAATGAGAAACAGTTTTCTGCTCCCAATACGTGTTTAGCAATATTATTTGATTGTTTACTAATAGCAAACAATGCGTCACAACTCTGATAAAATGGTCTGTTCCACATTGGATATGGCAAATCATCCCAAATATGAAGATATGTCAATGGTACTTTGGCTCTAACTTGTTTTTCAATAGCATATAACCATCCCCAGAATCTAGGATCAGTGAAATGCATGATTGCATCAGGCTTTTCAATTTGCATAATAGAAAATAACATTTGGTCATTTCCATAACCATCAGTAGGATACAATTTGATACTTGCATCTGGTACTTTTGTCAAATCTCTTGTTGCTTGATTTAAGTCAACAATCTTACCTGCTTCTGGATGTTTGATTGCACCTGCAATTTGAACCCAATCATAGTGATGAACTGTACCCAAGGCCAATTCTCTGGACATAGTTGCTATACCACTATGCATTCTTAAATCATCTGATAGTAATAATATTTTCTTTTTCTTCATAAATTGTTAGTTTTTAGATCCAGTAATACTTAATTTGGTAACTTGTGCCTCTTCACTTAAAACTGGAATGCTGAAATTATATAATCTGTCTTTAAATTCTCTGTCGTTCAAATACAAATACATTGCTCTATTCACTAGATCTTGCAAATGAAACTTGGATTTAACGTTTTGAATCTTAAATGACTCATATAAACCATTATCTACCTTTACGGTTGTAACACTGCTTTTCATATATACGTATATACATATATACGGCAGTCAAGGTAGATTTATTTTAATCTAACAATTTATCTGCTTTGCCATTACAATTAACCTTGTGATGTTGACAATACTTACAATTCTTCTTAGCTTTACCAGGAATCTTTGGATACGAACCATTTACATTGTAATCACCTTCAACGGTAAAACACTCAGTAACAAATGTTGCAAAGTCACCTAGAGTAGATGCAATTGCTTGTTTATTGTGCATGGGTTCATAGATTTGAATACGACTTTGAGGAAAGTCTACAGCTTCATATAGTTTTCTCTTTAAGATAAAGAATTCTACTTCAATGTGATTCAAATCAACGTTGAACTTCTTTGCATAAAATGCTTTATATAGCAAGATCTGACTAAACTTGGCTGGATCTTCCTTTTGATACTTATTCCATCCATTAGAACTAGTCTTAAAGTCATAAATCTTATACTTACCAGTTTCTTTATCTTTAAGAACCAAGTCAACGTAAGCAATAAACTCTACGTTATTCTTAATTGGTAGGTCCAATGGAATTTCCACACCAATAAACTCATATTTCTGAGAAGGAAAGTATTTGAGACGGTTCTTTGTACTAAGAAATGTCTTTAAGATATCTTCACCATCAAATACAAACTCAGTGTATTCATCATCTGTATAAGTGAATTTACTATCTGGTTTATTCTTTTCTTTTTGGATTTCTTCCTCAAACTTAACTTTGAACAATTCAAATACATTGATACTATCAGCCTTCTCAACTGATTCAGTGTATAGTGATTGTAAGAATGTTTGAACAGAATGATGGATTGCGGTACCAAAGAATATGTTTAAACTTGCGTCATAGATTCTTTTACCTTCCAGATAGTTAAGTTTCCAACTGTAGGGACATTTCATCCACATTGAATATTGGCTGAAACTTACCCGCTTCTTTTTTATTTCTTGTACATCCATTTGAATAGAATAACTTATAAAATATATGAAGTCAATCTATAACAACTATTTATTGAATATGAAAAATCTATTATTCTCATTATTAATGGTGTTGTCTGTTAACGCAAACAGTTTGTTTCTTTATGATTCCACAGAAAAAACTGAGTTATCAGAAGTAGTTGGTGGAAAATTAAGTGTGTTGTCCACTACTGTTGGTAACACATATACACTAACAAATGGTCTTAGTGTTGTAGCTGGTACAAATCAAACTACTTCTTATGTATTTCCACATAAAATTGCTGTATATCAAAAAGAATCTACTAGTGTATATTTCAACCAAACACCAATTGAATACAATAATACATTCAAATTACCTGAAATAGTTAAATTAAAAGAATCCGCATTTAATTTTACTGTAGATGGTGTACTATATTGCGTAAGCAAATGTCCAAGTCAAACTACTATAGGTACTCCACTTGGATTTATTACATTTACTAACGCCAAATTTTTTGTAACATCTGGAGCTAAATATACTCATGTATATGTAGTAGAAGGTAATGTAACAGTTTCAGATACAAAGTCAAAGAAAAAGAAACAATTAAAAGCTGATGATTACCTTGTTATAACACCACAAATAGTATTGTCTCCAAGAGAAGGTACTATAAGTAACTTAGGCAACTCTTTCAGCATCAAAGAAGTAGAAGATACAGAAAAAGAAGTACACGTTAAAGAAACTCAAGTGTTAACTGATAAACTTAATAACGTACTTTTTATAAACTATGACGCAAATATATTTGGTGTTAAATTAAATTGACAGTGTTTAAAAATTAGGTTATAATAGAATTATGAGATTAGAACAATTGTATTCATTAACTGAAGATGAAACCGCAATGCTTTGGGGAATTGTTAATTTAGCAACTCCTCCTGTTATTAGCGCTTATCAAATGGAAGTGGAATTATTCACAGCTATTAAAGATGAAAAGCTAAAACAACGAGTGAATCAGTTTGACAAGTACGTAAAACCAGAGTATATTGAACTATACAACTCACTTAAAGCTAAGTTGGGTTATTAAAAATATGTATCAAAACATCTTTGTAGATAAAAAAGAAAACACAGTACATTTGTGGGATGATGAAAAGGGTTATGTAACATTTCCATTCAGAAACTACGCATACAGAAAGAGTTCTAACGGAACTTACCGTTCAATTTATGGTGACAAGTTGGAGAAGATTTATAACTTCAATCCAAGAGATCCATCATTGTTTGAAAGTGACGTTCCAATGGAAACTCGTATTCTAATTGATGCGTATGAAGACAGTGATGAACCATCAAAAGGTCACCGTGTAGTCACAATTGACATTGAGGTTAGTTCTGAAGGTGGATTTCCAGTTGTAGAAGAAGGTGATAAGGAAATCACAGCTATTGCTATTCATGATGATGCAACAAAACAATATACCGTATTCATCTTGGATAAGGAAATGAAGATTCAAGACAGTATCAATGACAACGTTGAAATCAAGTCATATGACAATGAAGAATCATTGTTGATGCACTTCTTCACCAAATGGGAAGAAATTCAACCTACTATTGTAACTGGTTGGAACATTGACGGATTTGATATGGTTTACTTGTACAACCGTGCAAAACGTGTTGTTGGTGAAACCAATGCTAAACGTCTAAGTTCAATTGGTATTTGTTATTTCAACAAGTTCTTGGAACGTATGACTATTGCTGGTGTATCTTGTTTGGATTATATGATTCTATACAAGAAGTTCAGTGGTAAGAATGAACCAAGTTATGCTCTAGGTGCTATTGGCAAGAAGGTTGTTAATATTGAAAAGATCAGTTACAAAGGTAGTTTGAATGATTTGTACAAAGATGATATTAACAGATACATTGAATATAACTTGAATGACGTTAAGATCGTTGTTGCTCTTGATAAAAAATTACAGTTTATTGATCTAGCTAGAGGTATCTGTCATACTGGACACGTAGGTTATGAGAATTTTGGCATGAGTTCTAGGTTTTTGGAAGGTGCTATTCTTATTTATCTACGTAGAAAGAAACAAGTTGCTCCTAACAAGTCATTGGAAGGTCGAGCTGAATATGAAAACCAGTTGGAACAAAATGAAGAAGGTTTTGAAGGTGCTTATGTTAAAGATCCTATTCCCGGCCGTTATGATTGGGTGTTTGACTTGGACCTTACATCAATGTATCCGAATATCATCATCAGTCTTAACATCAGTCCAGAGACTAAAGTAGGTAAAGTAGAAAACTGGAATGTAGAAGAATATGTTAAAAACAACGTAACTACTTTATACATTGGTGGTAATCCATATACTGTGGATGAATTTAAATCACTATTGTCTGAAAATAATCTGAGTGTTGCTAGTAACGGTGTCTTGTATAAGAAACCAGAACCAAGTGGTGATATGGGAACTGTACCTAGCATTCTGGTTAAGTGGTTCGATGAACGTAAAAATTTAAGAAAGTTGGCTAAGAAACATGCGGATTTAAAAGAATGGGAAAAATATGAGTTCTATGATAACAGACAAAAAATTCAAAAGATTTTGCTTAACAGTATTTACGGTTGCTTGGGTCTACCTGTATTCCGTTTTTATGATAAGGACAATGCTGAAGCAGTTACACTAACTGGTGTTGACATTATTAAAACCGCCGGTAAATCTATTAACCAATATTACAAAAATGTACTCAAAGAAGATGGTGATTATCTTATTTACACTGATACCGATTCTTGTTTTGCTAGCGCTCTACCTATCATTCAAAAGACAATGCCGGAGATTGATCTCAAAGATGAAGAGCAGATGACCAAAGCAATCTTACAAGTCTGCGGTGAAGTTCAATCATTTGTAAACCAAATGTTCAATATCATGGCAGACCGTATGTTTAACGTTCAAGTACATAGGTTTGACGCTAAACAAGAAGTTATTGCTAAGACTTCATTCTGGTTGGCAAAGAAACGTTATTGTCAATTCATCATCAACAAAGGTGGTGTAGTGTGTGATGAACTGGAAGTTAAAGGTATTGACGTTGTTAGAACATCATTTCCAGCTAAATTCCGTTCATTCATGCAAGAGTTCTTGATTGATCTACTAAAGAAGGTTGATAAAGAAACTATTGACCAGAAAATCTTGGACTTCAAAGAAAACATCAAGAACCTAAATATTATTGATATTGCTAAGAACACCAGCGTTAAGTTTGAGAGTCAAGACAAGACCAAGAGTTATGACAACAACAAACGTCAACCATTCAAGTTTTTGTCCGGTACTCCAGCTCAAGCTAAAGCTGCTTTGGCTTACAATGATCTACTTGTGAAGTGGAACTTGGTCAAATCAGTTCCAAAGATTCTACATGGTCAAAAGATCAAGTGGGTATATCTGAAACAAAATGAATATGGTGTTGAAGGTATTGCCATGAAAGCTGATGGTACTGATCCAGATCAAATCATGGACTTTATCACCAAGTATGTAGACCGTGAAGCTATGTATGAACAAGAATTAAAGAGTAAATTGGTAGACTTTTATAGTGTCTTGAAGTGGGATTATCCCAATGAAAATGATGCTAAAGCTAGTGAGTTTTTTGGATTTTAATTGTTATGAGTAAATATAAAGAAATGCTAACCATTCCAATAGAGGATGGATCAAATATCCCTTTGTATCTAAATGCACCACATTTTGCTATTTCTAAAGGTTATAACAGAGTGGTCATAGGACAACGTGGACCATATGTAGAATTTAATAAAAATCAAATCATTTGTAATGCATTGCATATACCGTGTAGTCAGTTATATAGATTAAGTGACCCAAAAGTATATTACATTGAATTTAGAACAACTGATTGTGATGTAAAAGTGTACTATCAAATGAGAAGTGTAGCTTATGCAGACTACAAGATAGGATATTTTTATATCTCACCAAGTGATTTATATAAAGTTGACGGAACTTCATGTATGGTTTTACCTGATGATTACACTGAAACAGCCAAAGAATTTTTTGATTTCGAATCAAAATAAAAAATAGACAAAACAAAAAAGTATAGTAGACTAAAAAAGTATGACAAAAGACACATTAAAGACGTTTATCAGCAAGTACTACCTTGGCGGTACAATTGAATCCGTAAAGTGGGTAGTTGATAAGAATAACAAACAACTCAAGACAAGTGCTATTACTGAAGACAAAAACGTTCTGTTGAACGTCACCTTCAATAACTTTGAAGATCTAACTGATGCTGAATTGGGTATCAATGATACTTCCAAGTTGGTAAAGCTACTTAATGTACTTGGTGATAACATCAACGGATCATATAATACCAGTGGTGACAAGATTACTAGTATTGTATTCAGTGATGATCATACTGATGTACAGTATGTAACTGCTGATCTAAGTGTTATTCCAGTAGCTCCTCCACTCAAGAAAGTTCCTCCTACCAATGCAGAGATTGCTCTTGACGCTGAATTTATTTCACGTTACATCTCTTCAAAGAATGCTCTTCCAGACGTTGAAACATTCACTCTTCTTATGAACAAGAAAGGTGTACTTGAATTGGTAATTGGTCATTCAAGCATCAACAGTAACCGTATTAAGTTGAATGTTACCACTAAGAATGGTAAGGACAAGGTTGCAAAGAACATTAGTTTCAATGCAAACCATCTAAAAGAGATCCTTATTGCTAACAAGGACTGTACTGACGCAACCTTGAAGGTAAGTGACGCTGGTCTTAGTGTAGTTGAGTTCACTTGTGGTGAATTTACCGCTAACTATTACCTAGTTGAACTCAAGACCATTGATTAAAATTTAGAGAAAAGAAAGACAAAACATACATCATCATCTCCCGGCACCTGTTGTGCCGGGTTTTTTGTTGGTTGACTTTTGGACCAAACATGGTAATCTATTAAAGATATGAGTTTTATTGCATTTGAAGAAGTTAAACAGACTGAAACGCAACATTATCTATGGGTTGAGAAGTACCGTCCCAACACTTTAGAGAATTATGTTGGAAATCAGCAGTTGAAAGATACTGTCAAGGGTTATATTGAGAAACATGATATTCCTCATTTGTTGTTTTATGGTACTGCTGGTACTGGCAAGACTACATTGGCTAAGGCTATTACAAAGAATATTGACTGTGATGTGATGTATATTAATGCATCTGATGAAAACAGTGTAGACAATGTACGAACCAAGATCAAAGGTTTTGCTAGTAGTGTTGGTTTTAGAAAGATTAAGGTTATTATCCTTGATGAATCTGACTTCTTGAGTCCAGAAGCTCAAGCTGCTCTACGTAACATGATGGAAACCTATAGTTTGACTACACGGTTTATTCTGACTTGTAACTATGTAGAGAAGATTATTCCCGCTTTGGTTTCACGTTGTCAGACTTATAAGATTGAACCGTTGAGCAAGAAAGAAGTAGCGGTACATTTAAAGATGATTTTGGATAAGGAATCTGTACAATATACACCAGAAGATCTAGGATATATTGTTAACACCTACTATCCAGATATCCGTAAGATTCTAAACTACAGTCAACAAAGTGTTCTTGACGGTAAAATCAAGATCAGTGAATTGAACAGTACCAGTGTAGATGTAAAGAACAAGGTTATTGAATTGATCAAATCCAAGTCACCAAGTGCTTTTAATGATATCCGTCAATTGATTGCAAATAGTGATATTAAGCATTTTGAGGAGATTTATGATACTTTGTACAATAAGGTTGATGATTATTCTAATGGTAAACAAACTTTGGCAGTTTTAGTTATTGCTGAATATATGTATCAGAGTGCAATGGTTGTCAATAAGGAGATTACTTTCATGGCTTGTATTGGCAAACTACTCAAGGATCTCAAATGAAAAAGAAACAAACTCCAGTATGTCAGAAGGTTGAACTAGATAATTGTTTTAGTTGTAAAGTTGTTGCTGGTAAACCACATAAGCGTAACTGTGATATTGAACGGTGTAGTGAATGTGGCGGTCAAAAGTTAGGTTGTGAATGTACTAATCATGACAAACAGTTTGCTAGATGGACTGGTTTTTGGCCTGGAGAGTTGGAGTGTAAAGCATTGAATATGGACTTGAATACCTTTTATATGACTGGTATGCACAAGATATTCTTTGTTAAACCTTCCTAACTTTGTCAAAGAATTCAGAATTATAATTGGTGGTCATGTAAACTTTAATTTCTTTATCTTTGAGTTTAAAGAATTTCTTGGCTCTTTTGTATAATTTTGTACCAATTCCTTTTCTTCTGTACTTACGGCGTATGTACACCATGAATTCAAACTTGAAATTTGTATTTCTGGACGATTTACGTTCTTTAATTACAGCCCAACCAACACATTCACCGTTATCTTTTACAATAAACACTCTGTTTTTAACTTTGTGTCTTATATCACAACACTCTACATAAAGTGTATAAATTGAACCACTTGTAACAAGTTTGCTACAAGCCTTTTCTTCCTCCAAATTTACTCTTAAAGCGTCCTTTGAGTAGATACGGATCATAATTATTATAAAAATAAATATAAAAACAAAACCGTTGACATCTAAGTGATTTGAAACTATACTGTTAAAAATTAAAATATATGGAAAAAGAACTAACTATTAAAGACAAAGTAAACAATCCCATCATCATCCAACATGATGACCTAAAGTTTGATGGCAGGAATATTACCATTCCAGGCTATTATGTTAACATCATCTTAGATTATATCAAAGATTATGAAGTTGATGGAGTACCACAAGTAGATATTGATGATTATATCTCATTTCGTGATTTTCTTTATGATATTCAAGAACACAAAAATCGAGGAAATTAATTTATGGGGATGTTTGATGACATAGTATGTAAATACCCACTTCCATTGCCGGAAGACCCTAAAGGTTATTGTAATAACAAGTATCAAACCAAAGATTTTGATAACGCAATGGATTTGTATGAAATCCGTGAAGATGGTACACTTTGGTTACACTGTGCAGAGTATGAATATACAGACGGTAATCCAAATGCTAAAAGTTTAATTGAAAAATTACCAACTCGTAAAGAAATCAAAACTTGGTGGCAACAAATTTTCCCTATAACAGATACAGTCAGACTGTATGCGTATGATAGTGATACTAATGAAACATATGATTATTGGATTGAATATGATGTTACATTTGTAGATGGCAAGGTAACTAAAGCTAAATTGTTAGAATTTACCGCAACTGATAATAGTGAACGCAAAGAACGACATAGAAAGGATGTTGAATATTGGACAAATAGACAAAAATTTGAATATACACTATTTTACAGATTGATTGGTAAACCTTATAACAAAACAATTACTTTTATCTGTAGGAATATTCATAAATTTGCAACGTGGATAACGTATAAGATTTGGAAAGTTGAGCGTTTTTTAAAAATATAATTATAAATGATTTTGTCCATTTGATAGTTATATCCAAGTTATGCGTAATGTACATTATATCAGTCAGACAGGAACATCAGGATATGCAAATGCGTCTAAAGGATATGTGTATGATCTAATAAAGAAGGGTATAAATGTCAAATGGACAACGTTTTTATGTGATCAGTCACTGACTGCAGAAACAAGTGAATTTGATGGTTATATAAATAAATATAGGAACAATAATATTCCGGAGAATGAAATTGATACTGTTATAATTCATTCTACGCCTGATATTTGGCAAAAGATCATAGAAGATTTAAAAATACAATGTGCAGGTAAAACAGTAATAGGTAGAACTGTATGGGAATTTAATAAGTTGATACCTGAATGGGTGGATTGTATAAATACAAGTCAAGTTACGGAAGTCAGTGTTCCTACAAAGTGGAATAAAAAGGTTTTTGAAAAGAGTAAAGTTAATAAACCTATTGCGGTTGATCCACATTTGTATGTAGATTATCCATATAAGTCATATGATCTAAAATATATCTTAGAGAATAAATCCACTATAATTTATAATGGTGATTTCAATAAGATTGATTTTAATTCTGCTTATAAATTTTATACAATTGGACAGTTAATACCTAGAAAGGGAATAATAGAAACAATTTCTGCTTTTTGCAAGTCATTTACACAAAAAGATAATGTAGTTTTATTTGTAAAAACCTTTAAATTAGATCATTCATATGAAGAACAACTTAAATGTTTAGAAGAGATTATAGCTTGTATTAGAACTAATTCTATAAATGGAAATTATCCTCCGATTGTATTTGTAAAGGAAAATTTAACATATGATGAATTACAATCTTTACATGATATTTGTGATTGTTATGTACAACTAACAAAGACTGAAGGATTTGGTCTTGGTATTTTTGAAGCATTTAATAAGAAAAAGGAAGTTATAGTTACTGGTTATGGTGGCCATATAGAATTTCTAGGAAAATATTATGACGGATTAATTAAATTTGAGTTGAAAAATATAAATTCAGAAAACAAGAAATTTTTTCAATTTGATTTGGATGAAAGTTATACATGGGCAGATGCATCAATTGATGATGCGTGTGATTTCATGAAATCAAAAATATTATATAAAAATATAAGAAATATTAATAAATTTTTACCTTTGGAAAATAAAGAAGACATATTAATATCAGATGGATGGTATGATATGGAATATCCAATTACAGGTATCTTTAGATGGACAAGTGTTAATTGTTATATCAAAATAAAAACTGATAAGTATAAATTAATTAGATTAGTTTCAATAAATGAAAACAATAATAAAAATATACAATTTAAAGTTAAAAAAATTGGTGAGGACAAGTTTAATTTAGTTTCATCCAAAGAATATAATGTAGGAGAATCAGTAGATGTTTTAATTAAATTAGGTGATGTTGAAATTATACAAATAACAAGTGATTGTTTTTGTCCCGCAATACATGTAAAAGGAAATCAAGATTATAGAAAACTCTCTTTAAGAGTTACTGGATTATATTTTTATGATCACAACAATGCATATATTCAAAAGATAGAAGATATAAAACATGAAAATGATATATTCTATGAAAATAATTTGGATCAAGAGGTATTAGTTACGGATTACAAGAAATATTTTAGTTATGATAAAAATAGTTTTTATATTGGTGATCCAATAAAAAGTGGAATTTTTTTATTCTTGCCTAATTTAAATGCTGGAAATTTGAAGTGTCTTGATAATTTATTTAGTTATAAACATTCAAAATATGATGTTCCTATTGTAATATTTTCAGATTCACAATTTGATATACCATCAAAATACAAATGTAAATTTGTAAAGATACCTATGTATCTACAAAACATGATAGATGGTGTGTGGACAAAATCTGATAAAATTGGATTTTGGGCATTTATAAATTCCATAAAATTGGCAAATTCATATAATTGGGATTACTTTTTTTATTATGAATGGGACTGTAAAGTAGGAAAAGATTATTGGTATGATACTATATGGCAAGAACATCTTTCATGGCAAAAAAAACCAATTGTAACAGGAACTCCTGTATTTAAGTGCCCAAATTTAGCGTATGGAAATATTTTACACGGTATTACTGAGTATAGATCTGAATATGCTAAACAATGTAAATTAAATTTATTGGTAGAAAATGTATCACCATTGGCTTTATATTCAAATGGAGCTTTATCATATTATGATACTCAAAAAATGATGGAATATTATAATGTAGAATTATCATCAACAATACACAATTTATCAGATTACGCAGATTTAACTGGACCATGGGATCTTAATTTAGGAATGAGAATATTTAAAGACTTCAAAGAGAAATCATTTGAAAGAGTTGGATGGTTGCCTTCATCATATTCTGGGTGTGGTGATTTATTTTATACTCAAAAACAAAGAGATTATATGATTGAATCTGGATTAAAAGTTGTAATACATCAAAATAAGTACAAATAGTTTGATTGAATCTATATCAAAAAACAAAATGACATATATATACAAAGAAGAAAATAGAAAAGGAGACCATATTTGTTACTATAGTGATTTAACAAAAATGAAAGCAGATTATCCAAATTTTAAAATAACTAAAGATTTAAATTACATATTTGAATCAATATATAGAAAATAATTGTGAATATATATACGTATTATCAAAGTTTGAATCCACATAAACATTCAGAAAACATGTGGTTGTTAGACATTTGGAAAAAGAGTTGGTCATGCCATGGATGGAATCCTGTGGTGCTAACATTAGATGATGCAAAGAGTCATTCATTATATGAATCTTTTTGTAAAGAATGTTATAAATTTCCAACTATTAACCCAAAAGAGTATGAAATGGCGTGTTATGTTAGATGGTTAGCAATGGCATCAAGAACTGGTTGGACGACTGATTATGATGTAATTAATTATGGTTTTGAACCGGTCAATTACAATGATGATATTGTGTCTTTGACAGGTGCAATGGGGGGATCAACTATATATGCTCCTCAGACGTATTATGAACATATAGTAAATGTTATTATGAATTATAAATTTAATGAAAATATTAATGTAGTAACTTTATATGATAAACAACATATACATGTATCAGACATGACAATTATGAATTTATGTTTATCACCAACCAGAGTAATTCCAATTGAAAAATATTATGGCTCTCTCGGTTACGATAGTTCTCCATTAGTGCATTATAATACTTATCACGTTTCTCAAAAAAATACTAACAGAAAAACCGCAATTTTAACTGATCCAAGATCATCTAAATTTATATATGAATAGAAACTTACAACAATTAGGTCAAAAAAATGCAACTGATAAACATGATGAAGTTCATTCTTTTGCAGGAAAATCATATCTTGATGTATATGAAGATTATTTTTCTTCTATAAAAGACACCGCGACTTGTATATTAGAGTTAGGCGTTCTCCAGGGAAGATCATTGAAAACTTGGAGAGATTATTTTACAAATGCCCAAATTTGGGGAATAGACATTGATCCTGCAGCAAATCAAAACCATGGAGAACGAATAAATATTGTCACAGGAAATCAAGTATGTAAAAGTGATTTGGATAAAATTGCAGAAGGACAAAAATTTGATGTTATTGTTGATGATGGAAGTCATTTAGTGGATCACATTATAGGAAGTTTTAAACTTTTATGGCCTAGAGTTAAATCAAAAGGATTTTACTGTATTGAAGATCTTGGGTGTACATATGTAGAAGATTTAATTTCATATAGAGACCAATGGCCGGGTATGAAATATAATCCTGATGATACAAACTATAAAAATGATAGAGTAAAACTAGAAAATATATTTTTAGATTTTATCCATCAAATGGATTCTAAAAAAACAGATATAAGAGGGGTATATTTTACAACATATCAATGTATTATACAAAAAATATAAAAGGAAACTGTTAAATGAAAGTTTGTATTTATGCTAACTGTCAAGGTCTTGGTATAGAAAAATTCCTCAATATAGGTTTGGAGGGAAAGTGTCAAACTTCAGTTATATTAAATTATGAAAAACTTTCTACTAAACAAGAATTAGAATACAATTTAATTTCTAATTGTGATTTATTTATATATCAACATTTGTCATATTCACATGGTGTTTACTCCACAGACCCAACATCTCCAAATGGAGTTATTAAATACTTGAAAGATGATTGTATAAAAATATCAATTCCATTTGTATATAATTCATCTTTATGGTCTATGTTTATTGATGGTGATGAAATAGTAAACAAAAATGTAGTATTAGAGTTAAAAAATAAAGGATATTCTTTACGTGAAGTGTTTTCTATGTACGATAAATTTGAATTAGATTTTAATTATGAATCACGTAATAAAGATTGTTTTAATTTTTTACGTGAAAGAGAAAAAAATTGTGAAATAAAAGTTGCAGATTTTATGGAAGATAATATGCTTGATTCAAAAATGTTATTAACTCAAAATCATCCAACATCTATAATATTTGTTTGGATGGTTAATCAAATATTAAATATACTTGGAAAACGTAATAAATTGAATCATGAATTATATGATGAAAATTTTACACAATTGCCATGTTATTATAATCACAACAAATATGATTTAAAATATTGGAATTTTAAATATCATATTGAATGTAATGGTGATGAATGGACCAAATCTTTAATTAAAAACGTTTATGAATGATATATACGACGCAGATGTATTTGAATTACAATCATTTCATATTCTTGAATATGATGAAAATAAAATACCTTTTAGATGGACAGACGGATTATTCAAAATAATACAGAAAAAAGAGATTAATAATATTTGTTTAAAATTTTTAAATACAATTAATGATAAAAAATTGATTGTTTTTATTGAAAATGAATCAAAAAGTATAAAATATGAGTACACACTGCAAAATGGAAGTGAATATATACTAACCGTTTCAATGTTAAAAAATGATATTATTTCTTTTTTTGTAACGCCAAATGTAAAAACATCAAATGGTGATCCGAGAAATCTTGGATTGTTAGTAAAAAAAATATTCAGTAGTTCACAAGAATGTAGTACAATAGAATTAATTACATCAACAGATATATTATATAAATTATATGATTCTGAAAATTCTGATTTTTATAATAAATATAAAGATTATAATTTATCTGACATTTCTATATTAAAACAACAAAAAAATGTATCAATACTTGATCTCAAATACAGTAAGAAAAATTTTGAATTTAATTCTTGTATATTTTTATTTAATAATAAAAAATATATAATAACTAGACACTCTATGTTTATTAATAAAAAAACAACTATTAATAGTCTAAAATTATATGAGTTTGATACATTAAAATTAATTCCACTTGATATAAAAGATGAAATTGATTATGAACAATATGAAGATCCAAGGGTATTGGTACATAATAATAAATTATATGTTTCATGTGTTACTTATACACATGATAAACTTCATTTAATACATCAAAAAATGTTGGTATTTGATGAAAACTTTAATCATATAGACAATATTCATTTTGAATATGGATTTAATGGCAAAAATAGAGATAAAAATATTGGAAAAGAAAAGAATTGGACATTTTTTGTACAAGATGGTAGATTAATGTGTGTATATAAAATGAGCCCACATACAGTTGTGGAATTTAGTTGGACGGGAGAAGTTATATCTGAATACGTTTCTCATGTAGATATACAATCAAAATGGCAATTTGGATTATGTAGAGGTGGAACTAATCCTATTTATAAAGATGGTTTTTATCATGCGTTTTTTCATAGTAGCATTTATTGGAAAAACGGCAAAAACAGATATGTTATGGGATATTACAAATTTAATTCAACTCCTCCATATACAATAGTTGGACTGTCCACAGATCCCATATTATGGGGCAATTCAGTTGATGAATTTATTTATCCAGAAGCAAATCCTCCCGTAGTATTTCCATGTGGTTCAATATTAGAAAATGAAAATTTTATTATAAGTTTTGGTTTCAATGATGAAAAAACTGGTATAATAAAGATATGATCACAAGAAAAATACATCAAATATGGGTTGGTAATAAACCGCCACCATATAAAATTATGGAATCATGGAAACGGTATTGTGATAAATTCAAATGGGAATATTTTTTTTGGGACCAAAATTCAATTGAAGATCTTAATTTAGTAAACAGACATATATATGATTTTTATAAGTATGACTCACATGCGCAAGAAATAGCCAGATATCAAGGTATGTCTGATATTGCAAGACTAGAAATTATAAATAAGTTTGGTGGTTATTATTTTGATTGTGATTTTTATAGTTGGGGAAATGACATTGAAAAAATTGTGAATTTAGATCACAACATGGCTATATTTTCTACAGAAAATTTATATCCTGCAGATTGTACTCGTGATAAAACAAAATCATGGTGGGTAAAGTTTGATGGAGATTTTAATTCTGCGCACTTTATATGTAACGGTGCTTTTTATGCAAATCCAAACAATAATATTTTAACTGACACAATAGAAGGATTAGATGAGGTGTTTGTTAAAAACAAAACAATTCCTTGGGAAGATTATAAAATATCAATTGCAAATGCAAATTGGTTAACAAGTGGATGTTGGCAATTGACTAATTTTTCAAAAAAACATCCATTTATATTATTGCCGCCAAAATTCATATTTTCTAGTGTTGAATATGCATTGGAACGTAAAGAGAGTTTTATACCGCAAATAATATCAAGTTATTTAGATGATCATAATGAAAATAGACTAAGCATATTAAATGAAAACTAATTTAGAAACAAATTTATCAGACATTGTAGTACTATGTTCTACAAGAAATGAAAAGGTAGAAGAATTTCAAATACAGATGATAGATTCATTTGTACAAAATACACCTGAAGAATGTAAATTATTAATTGTAGAAAACAATTCTGATGAAGTTAATCATAGAAGATGGAAAGATTATGTAAAGACAAAGGGACAGAATTTTATATATTCTAATACTGAATATAATATGAGTAAATTATATAATGAAGGAACAAAATTAACTAATAATGAATATATTATGTATGCTAATAGTGATTTGTTATTTTATCCTGAATGGTATTATAATCTATTAAATTGGTTTAATGTGATTGACAATTTATATGTTATATCACCATTTACCAATACATATGGTTTGTTTGAAATAGTGAGGGGAGTTTATAGAAATGATTCTAAATTAGAATATCATTTTCATGATACAATTGATATTCCTGGTTGGTTTTATTGTTTAAAAAGATCCTCAAATTATGTTTGGGATGAACGATTTAGAGCACACTATCAAGATAATGATTTTGTTTTATCCCTTGAAAAAATGAAAAAAGAAAATTGTAACATAAAAAGTGGAATTGCATATAATAGCAGAGTTGATCATATGGGTGGGAGAACATATAAAAATGTACAACAAGATTATTTTAATTTAGAAGGTAAAAATGAAATGATTAAAAAATGGGGAAAATATTAAAATGAATAATTTACCAAAAATATTTTGTTTAACTTTAAAAGACACTCCTAAAAGAAAAGAGTATGCAGAAAATCATTTTAAAGAACGTGGATTAGATGTTATATTTTTTGAAGGAATTAATGCAAAAACTTTTGGATTAAAGACAGTTATACCTTTTATGGATCATATATTGTTTCATAATCCGTCATGGAAACCTGGTGATAATCCTCCTCCTGAGTTTATTACACAAGGTCACGTTGGATGTATTTTATCACATTATATGTTATGGAAAACTCTTAGTTATTTGCCTGATGAAGAATTTTTAATAGTTGAAGATGACGTAGTATTGTGTGAAGGTTTTAAAGATAAATTATTAGATTATAAATCACGATTACCAAATGATTGGAAATATGTTTTTGTGGGTCACTGTTGCGCACCAGAAGAACCGTGGAGATATAAACAAGATGAAAATATTTATACAACATCACATCCCCCAATGTGTACTCATGCCTATATGGTAAAAAAAGAAGCATTAAACGTTTTAATTGAAACCAATAGTGTAGCATGGTCACATATTGATATTCAAATTCAAAAAAGAAGTTTAAAACAATTAAAATATTATGTTTTTATGCCACCACTAGCAGATCAAATGAGTTTATTAAAACAAAAAGAACCAGATAAACAAATTGATTCAGAAAATATATTCAACTCACTTACATTGATATGAGTTGTTATAGAATCATTTACTATATATAGTAAAATAGATTATAAAATGATAAATGATACTTACAACTGTGCTTATTTACATGTACCTAAAACAGGTGGCACTTCAATATTGAATTCTTTTGATATTGATTGGAATGATGAAAACACACTTTATTTTTTGGGATATGATGCTTATTATTGGAAAAAGAATTTACGGTTTACAAATTCAATTTCAGATTTATCAAAAAAATATTTTGTGTTTACTGTTGTGAGAAATCCATGGGAAAGATTTATATCAGGATGGAAATATTGTGCGCCACAGATTCCTATAGAAGATTTATTAAATAATTTACCAACACAGGGACATGATTATGATCATATAACCAAGACACAATATGAAATGATAACAAAAGATGATGTACTAATTCCAAATTATTTAATAAGATTTGAAGATTTTCAATCAGGATTTGATAATGTATGTGATATTATAAAAAAACCAAGAGTTACATTGAAAAAATTAAATTATACAATACATGAACCATATCAAGAATATTTCAATGAACGTACATTAAAATTATTTAATGAAAAGTTTTACAAAGATATACAATTTTTAAATTACAAATTTGATAATTAAATAATTGATTTGATTTATTTTCAATCTATACCTTTCTATAATCTAAACTTTTTTTTAAAAACGTGATATTTTTTGATATTTATAGGTATGTTTAAACCTATAAGAGAAAATGATTTGGGTGATAGAATGTACACCGGCCAATCCTACATTCAAGGTGGCGGTGGTTCTGGAGTAGATACATTTAGTTCACCTGATGTATCACAAACCCCAACTAGTTTTGGTTATGTTCCTAGTATTGCTGGTAGTCAAAGTAACATAACTGCAGTTCCACCAGTGGATTATGACAATAAACCAATGGCAGATCCACGCCAATTTGAAAAGGATGTTGAGGAAGTTAAAACAAAAGTAACTCCTGATGAAGTTATTGCCGGAATTCAATATGAATTGAAGAAAATGGTCTACAAAAGAAAAGATCTAGCTAAGATCTTGGTAGTAGCAAATCTCAAAAGAGATCCAAAATATTACAGCAAATTACATATGTTGAATATTGATGATGATGATAATGAACCAGCTCAAGCACCCTTTATTCCTACACAAAATCCATATCAAAGTGAACCAGTACTTCAATATCAAGATTATAGAACTGATGGTGAAAAAGCAATTGCTGAAATAATGAAAGAAATGGCTCAAAAGAAACATGAAAAAAGATACCCAAAACATTAATGAAGAGCCAAATGACCCTCTTATTGGTGATCCAAGAATGAAGGGTAGAAGATGGCAAATTGATCCTTACTATGATGATCATGAAACATTTAGTAAGATACAAAAACCAATGAAAAAACAAAAACCTATGCCTAATAATAAATTTAAACACATCAATGAATTTGATAAATGGATTGATACTGAACACAATGATTGGGATGTATCATACAGAGAATTTTATGAAGACATCATTGGTGAACAAGTAAACACATTAACTGGTGGTGTAGGTGATACAACAGCACCATCTAACGTAAATACCAAAGAATTAGCAATTGGTGTGCAAGTAGAAATGGAACACACAAATGATCCAAAAATTGCAACTGAAATTGCAATGGACCATTTAACTGAAGATCCTGAGTATTATACAAAACTAGTAAATGCCGGTTTAGCTACTGAATTTAAACCATCTGCCAATTCAGGTTTAGGTGACCCTACTCAAAGTTTCAATGATAAAGCAAGAGTAGGTAATAATAGTGTTAATGGTGGTAACATGGGTGGTACTATTGGTAAAACATCAAATGGTCAAGTAAATGGTAGAAGAAGTGATCCAATCATAGATAAAACCGTTGAAATTGATATTACTGAACCAACATATCAAGAGTTAAATGAAGTAAGAAAAAAGAAGAAAAAGAGAGGAGCAAAACCAACCAATCCTAAATTATGGTCAAGAGCCAAATCAATGGCAAGATCAAAGTTTGATGTGTATCCTTCAGCTTATGCCAATGCTTGGGCTGCTAAATGGTATAAGAAAAAAGGTGGCGGTTGGAGATAATTTAATATTTATTACATTATATGAGTACCTATAGCAAATATATTGAATACGCAAAAGCTGCAATTGGTGAGTTAAAACAACTTGAAACTTTAAAGAAATCCCACAAAGGAGCCAAATTAGCTCAAGCAATCAAAGAAAAGGGATTGAAGAAGATCACCAAGAGTCATGTTGATTCAGTGTTACATGGTTTAGGTAAAAATAGTGACTACTCTCCATTAACTGATAGTCAAAAAGAAATTGCAAAAGAATTACAAGATATTGGAGAAAAAGTAGCATTAACTCATAAAGATAAAGCAATTGCTGGTGTTCTTGAAAAAGTTTCAATTGACACATTAAAATTAGGAATGGTTCAAGAAATGCTTACTCAAGAAAATGATTTGAAAGCAGTAATTACTGCTATTTCAAATTTAAAGAAAGATCCTAATTATTATAGTATTTCTGAGTTAACATACAAACAATGGATGGATAGTAATTCAACTGGTGTAGGTGATGAAGATCATCCAATAAACCGTGACAATCCACATGTCAACAAATTAAAAGCAGAAAATGCTGAAATGGCTCAAAGTGATGTTACTAAACTAATTGATTACAGTGAAAAATTACAATCAATGTTTAACGTCAATGATAATTTAGAAGATTGGGTAAAGGCTAAATTGAATCATGCATGTGACTATGTAGCCACTGTAAGAGATTACCTTAAGTTTTATAGTGAAGAAAAGGCAAAAGGTACACAAAACATTGAAGAAAAGTGGACTAATGCATATAAAAAATCTATAGATTGTAGTAATGCAAAAGGTTTTAGTCAAAAAGCACATTGTAGAGCTAGACAGTTAAGAAAAGCAGGTAAACACACTAAGAGTAAGCCTGTCAAAGAATCTTATAAGGAAGCTATACAAGAACTGTTGAAAGAACAAAATAGTAGTATGGCAATGGGTGCGTTAAAACAACTTAATAGTGACGCAAAAGAATTACAATCAATGTTACAACCAAATACTCAATTGGAAGATTGGGTAAAGTCTAAATTGAATCTTGCTGGTGAATATCTTGATGATGTTTATCATCATTTGGATCATTTTGGTCCACAAGGTAGAAAATTAGATGAAGGTTATTATGAAGACCAAGAAAGAAGACAACGTGAAAGAATGTTGAGATTCAATACAACTATATCACCAGAAAAGAAATACTGGTTCAAGCCAGATGGTACTGTAGTTGAAGCTGGATATAGTCATGAAGAATGGATTAGAAAAAATGATCCATCACTTGTTGGTGCTACATTGATTGACACATATGATAATGCGGTAAAAAAAGGTTATATTAGAGCAGTATTGGATTTAAATCATAATTTTTTGACATTATCCAATCTGGAAAATTATGACTTTTCTATGAATGGTGATGCAAATAAAAATATACCCGCCGTAAATTCATCTGTAAAAAATTCAATTAAAGATTTTATTGCAGAAAAAGGTATTTTACTAACTGCAACTGGTAAGGGTAAAATTATCAAAGATTTTTCTAGCCTTGATGAAAGTCAAATTACAGAAGATTGGAAGAAGACATTAGCAACAACTGCATTAGCCGCAGCAACTGCATTTGGTGGTAGTTCATCTTTACAAGCTAAAACAAAAGCACCAACTTCTCCTACTACAATTACTAGAACGGTATCAGTTAAAGAACCATCAAGCAATAGTTCATTTGCAGATTATTTAAAATATGTAGAAAACGGTAATAAAGTTGGATATGATAAAAACAAAAAGTTGTGGTTTCCACATAAAAGTGTTGAAGGTGGTAGTGATACCATAGCTTATGGTCACAAAATACAATCAGGTGAAGATTTTAGTGCTGGTATAACTGATGCTCAAGCTGAAGATCTTTTTAAAAAAGATATTGAAAAGGCAAAAAGTCAAATTAACAAAGAGTTAAAAGGTACAAAATTAACACCAAAACAAGAAGAAATGTTTATTGATTTTGTGTTTAATATGGGAACTTTAAAGAAGTTTCCTAAATTTACTGAATTTGCATTGAAAAATGATTTGGAAGGCATGAAAGATCAATACAAGAGATATTCTGGTGGTAAAGAACTTAAAGGTAGAAACACAGCATTTGCCAGAAGATATTTAGACGTTTAATATGGATGAATGGAGATCAATAGGAAGTGGAATGTTTGGTGGTATGTCTATGCAAAGACCTACCGCAACTACTGTACCAGATTTTGATCCAGTTGCTTTAATGATGAAGAAAAAGCAACAACAAGACAATCCTCAACTGCCATCTACATTAGACTATAATGTAGATGATGTGTATGAACTGGAGGAATTTTGTAGAAAACATAATATAATAGGTTTTAATTGCGGCAGAATGAATCCCAAATCTGCATTAAGAATGTTAAAGTCAAGAATGGGTGTTCCTATTGAAGAAGCTACACCAACCAAGATAAAGAGTTTATTGAAAGGTTAAGTCCACTGTGCAATTGGTGTTCTAATCCACTTTTCATTGGTGTATATATAAATAAAATTGTTATCAAATCTTATTTCACCTGGGGTTCCTGCAGCTGTCATATTTAACGGCGCAGATCCAGTATTATTTATTGACAAGTAATTAAATGAAGCAGTTGGTGAAGTTATTGCACTTGCAGTAACATATGTGAAATTAGCATTTGAAGAACTAATTGAAGATGCTGTCAATTCATTTATTGACAACGTATTAATTGATAAATTTGAAGCGGTTAATTGACTTACAACTATTTTGCTACCACTCAAACTTCCGGTTATATTACCTACTACACCGGCATAAGCATATACAACATCAAATGCTTTTAAAATGCCATTAACAACAACATCTAATCCAAAAAATCCTTGAGAACTTGAAATAATAGTGGATTCAATGTTGGACCCAGAAAAGCTTCCAGTAAAGCTACCGCTTTTAATTAGTACTGTTGATAATGTTCTCATTTAATCTATTATAAATATCAATTTATCTGAACACTTACACATAAATTTATACAAGTCTTATTTGTATAACATTTCCGTTTCTATATAATCCTCCAAGTGGTACTCCGCCAAGAGCAGCTGCTGCATCATTTATAAAATTTAATGATGATGAAACTTGTGATAAGACTACTATCTGGTTTAATGCATTTATATAACTAGATGTAACAGCATAACTAGATGTAACAGCATAACTTGATGTGTTATTATTAACTAACCCAGTTGTTGATCCCATTAAATATCTAATTTCCCCATCAATATTATATGGTGGAGCTGTACTGAAATTCAAAGTTGAACCGGTTATAGTATAATCATATGTTGGTTTTTGTATCAAACCATCAAAACTTACAAGTACATCATAATCATTTGATACGCTTCTGGTTAATGAATATTGTGTTGTTATACCATCACCAATAAAATATTGTGCGTTTAATGAAGAAGTTATTATATCAATTGTAGCAGCACTATAAAATCTTCTGACTTCCAATTCCAAATTTGATGGTGGAATTGGTAACATTGTAAGTGTTGTTCCTGATACTGTGTAATCAGTAGTAGGTTCTTGTTCAAGTCCATCTAAAAATACTAATAATTCATTTTCATTGTTTGATAAAAATGTTAGTGTATATGTGTTATTTATTCCATCAGTTACAAATTTATCAACTGATGAAGAAAAGTTAATATTGATTACGCTTGATGTTGCAACAAATATACCTCCACCCCCACTACCTCCATTTAGTGCATATGATGCTGTTAAAGAATAACTACTTGAATATGCAAATGCGCTGCTCAATGCTGTATCAGCATAACTTGAACTTACACTATAAATACTCCAACTGGCTGTTATTGGATAAGTACTTCCTGTACCTAATGAGGTACCACTTCCTGCGTTTAGTGCATATGAAGCGGTCAGTGTATATGAAGAACTAAGAGAATAACTACTTGATAGTGAATAACTTGAACTTATACTGTAAGTACTCCAACTGCTTGTGATTGGATATGTACTTCCTGTTGTTAAGGTAGTTCCAGCATTTAATGCGTATGAAGAAGTTAATGCATATGAACTGCTAATTGAACTAGATGCAAAACTAGAACTTACTATATAACTAGAAGTTACAATATATAAAATTGATGAGGTAATTGAATAACTACTTGAAACTGCCCAACTAGCTGTTATTGGATAAGTACTTCCTGTACCTAGTGATGTACCACTACCGGCATTTAATGCGTATGAAGCAGTTAATGCGTAACTTGCACTGTCAATAGTACCAACAAATTTTTTTGCTGTTATTGTACCACTTGCACTAATATTTGATGCAGTAATTGCACTCCTAAAAGTATAGGGTTCACATACTATATTTTTTCCTATGTATTTAAAATCAGACATTTTATGTTAATTCAGTTATGCTAGCAAATACATCTACTGTTCCTGTACTGGTTTTAACCTTTAAAGAGTTTCTGGATAACATGTTAACTTCTTTATCAATAACAATTGTACATTGAGGAAGCAAAGTTGTTTGTCTTGATAAGTAAAAATCCAAATCATTTATGGTAATGACCAAATCAAACTGTAATTCAACAGCAGTTTTATTTGAAAAATAGATTGATTTTAATATTGACGTAGAATTTACAGGAACAGTATATATTGTCTGAAATGTAGTTCCTATATCACTTCTTGCGGTATTTTTATACAAAGTTGCCATAAATCTCTTTCAAATAAATATTAAAATTTAATATAATCATGTTATATTTATATTAGACTATGAATAGACCTCAAGAAATTATAGAGGATCAAATGATACATTTGATTGATGAAGTTTATGCTGACAGTGGATTGGGTAGATGGTTTGGTAAAGGCGGTGTAGGTAGTTCATCCGGTGGTGGATGGGATAGATACAATAGTAGTGGTAAAAAGGTAGGTAAATGTGGTGATGCAAAAAAAGGAAGCAGTTATAGTGCTTGTTTGGGTAAAAAATATGTGGCTAGATTAAGATCCAAAGGTGGACGTAAAGCTATTGCCAATTGGGTAAAAAGAAAAAAATCCGCTCAAAATAAAGCTGGTAGAGGCAAAAAAGGTGATGGTGGTAAAGGTAAAGCTCCTGTTAAAGTGAGTTACAAAGAAGAATTGTGTGAAATTTTCACTATTAATCATAGAGAACAATTAAAACAAGATTTAATAAAATTTATACAACAAGAATTTCAAAAAAATAATTTAAACTCAGTACATGCTGGGTTGAGTATCACTGATTATAAACCAGAAGATTGGTATGAAAAAATAGCAGATAACATATTAAATAGACTGTTACAGTATTTTGATATCATCCGTGGACAAACTGAAAGAAATTTAGTATCTTCTATTCCCCTTTTCAAAAATTAAATTTATAATTGTTTAATTATAAAAAGTAATATTTATAATTAACATGAAAAAGTTTTTCACTCTAACCATATTTGCATTATTGTTGGCTGGTTGTACTACCAAAATTGTACCTGGTCAACAAGTAAGCACTGCACAAGATGCAGTTGCCAAACAAGAAAAGAAAATTGACCAAACATATGATGATTTGGTCAAGAATGACAAGAGTAAAAGAGTACAAACATCTGTATTGGCTCAGGGTATTCAATATTCATTACAACAAGTAACCAATGCTCCAATTCAAGTAGAAACTGCCAAGAATCTTAATGAAAGAGTTATTAGTATAGTTGGTTCACCACATTTGGATGAAATCAAAAGAATCAAAGCTACAATTGATTTATTGAATTCATCATTGGCTGAAGAAAGAAAGAAGGGTGAAGAACTATTAGGTCAAAGAGATACTATAATTGATAAGTTACAGAAGGAAAAAAGTGAATTAAAAGACAAATATGATGACCAACTTTGGCAAATGACTGATAAAGCCAAAGAAGTTGCAAAAGAAT
>Ga0209770_10000095_pt1 | contig 51667 bp, 40 predicted proteins | sample LauGreSu1BDMLBDD_2_FD_187572 | JGI IMG/M metagenome (GOLD analysis project Ga0209770, IMG submission 187572) | Freshwater lake microbial communities from Lake Michigan, USA - Su13.BD.MLB.DD (SPAdes) (version 2) | ecosystem: Environmental > Aquatic > Freshwater > Lake | place: Lake Michigan, USA... | reverse complement strand
ACGAGCTTCTTAAAAGAAGCTCGTGTATTCGGAGGGTTTTACCACGGCGGGTACCCCGGCCATTAAATTGACCGCGATTTTCTCCAGCATTCCCCAGATGGGAAAATTAAACGCGTTGATGTGTACTGCCACGCCTTGTTTTGGAAGCATGATGTGATGCCCAATAAAGGTTCCGTTTTTTGAAAGGGGGGCGGCAACGCCGTCCACGTAATATGGTAAATCGGGAAATTGACGGCGCAGCGAAGCGTTGGCGAAGAGGTTTCCAATGCCTCCTTCGATGTCAATCCAAGAATCGATGCGGGTGGCACCTGTCATGGCACTTACGGCATAATAGTGTTCTTTGCGCTCCAGTAAATACATCGCAAGGGCTTTGAGCATGCGTCCTCGCTCTTGAAAGGTCATTTTTCGCAGGGGATTCCCTCCGATGGCTCGTCCATAGTTCAGCACCTCGGAAAAATCAATGCCTGCGCTGGAAACTTCGCCAATTTTTTCCCCGGTAATGGCGTGAAATTGTTCGGTTTCTACCCCTTGCCCGCTCACCCATTGTCCGAGAATGTAGTTCTGATATGTTTGCATTTGGTTGTGTTTTCTTCGTTAAATTTAAGGAAAGAAACCGCTCAAGCATCGCCTTTCAACATCGCAAGTTTCTCGTAAGCATCTTTTATATGGGCGATGGGTTCCATGTGAAGGCGAAGTCGATCGTCTTTTTGCACCAGGCGGTATCCGTTGCCAAGGGCATTGATGCGGTGAAGGATTTCCGTAAATCGTTCGGTTTCATAGAACGGAGATTGGGGATTGGAAATGAAAGACCCCACCAATTTACCCGACTTGACCACCACTCGTTCCATGCCCAATTGTTGCGCTAACCACCTCAATTGAAAGGAAAATAAGAGTTCCTTTCCCGCCTTTGGCAAGGGACCAAAACGGTCGATGAGCTCTTTGCGAAAAAGTTCCAATTCTTCTTCGGTTTTTAGGTTGTCCATGGCCTGGTAGAGGCTCAAGCGTTCGGCAACGTTGTTCACGTAGGTATCGGGCAAGCGCACCTCGAAGTCAGACTCAAAAACGCATTCGTTCACATAGGCTTGAAAACTATCGGTCGTGCGTTCATCGAACAGCTCTTTGAATTCCGATTCTCTCAATTCTTGCAGGGCTTCGTTGAGGATTTTTTGATACATCTCAAAACCAATTTCGGAGATGAAGCCGCTTTGTTCCCCTCCCAGCATGTTCCCTGCTCCACGAATATCGAGGTCTTTCATGGCGATATTGAATCCGCTTCCCAGGTCCGAAAACTGCACCAGGGCCTCGAGGCGTTTACGTGCCTCGGAATTCAATACGCTGAAGCGCGGCGCAATGAGGTAGCAAAAGCCTTTTTTATTGCTTCTTCCCACCCTGCCTCGCAGCTGGTGCAAATCACTTAGACCAAAGGAATGCGCTTCGTTGATGATGATGGTGTTGGCATTGGAAATATCAATTCCTGATTCAATAATGGTCGTTGCGAGCAAGACATCGTAATTACCCTCCATGAAATCCATCATCACTTTTTCCAACTTTTCGCCGTCCATTTGACCGTGGCCGATGCCTACTCTAAGTCCTGGGCAAAGGCGCTGCAAAAGCCCGGATATTTCCGTTAAATTGGAAATGCGGTTGTTGACAAAAAAGACTTGGCCTCCGCGGCTTACCTCGTAGGAAATAGCATCACGGATGATTTCTTCTTCGAAGGAGATGATTTCCGTCAATACCGGTTGGCGGTTGGGAGGAGGGGTGTTGATGATGCTTAAATCCCTTGCTCCCATCAAGGAAAACTGCAAGGTCCGTGGAATCGGTGTTGCCGTCAAAGTAAGGGTATCAACGGTAGCGCGCAAGGTTTTTAGTTTGTCTTTAACGGCCACGCCGAATTTCTGCTCTTCGTCGACAATCATTAACCCCAAATCCTTGAACTTAACTTTTCCGGCAACCACGGCGTGGGTGCCAATAAGGATATCAATTTTTCCAGCTTTTAACCTTTCAAGGGTGTCGGAAGTTTGCTTAGCCGATTTGAATCGGTTAATATAATCCACCGTGCATGGAAATTCTTTCAAGCGCTCTGTAAAGGTTCGATAGTGTTGCATGGACAGAATGGTGGTAGGCACCAAAACGGCGACCTGTTTGCCATCGCAAACGGCTTTAAATGCTGCACGAATGGCAACTTCGGTTTTCCCAAATCCCACATCACCGCAGACCAAGCGGTCCATGGGCAGGGAAGACTCCATGTCTTTTTTTACCTCTTGGGTGGCTTTGAATTGGTCTTGAGTATCCTCGTACATGAAAGAGGCTTCCAATTCATTTTGCAAATAAGAATCAGGGGCGAAAGCAAAGCCTGGTTGGGCTTTTCGCTTGGCGTACAATTGGATAAGGTCGTAGGCCAGCTCTTTAATTTTCTTCTTGGTTTTATTCTTCAGCGTTGCCCATGCTTGGGTTCCAAGTTTATTCACCTTGGGGATGGACCCTTCCTTGCCTGTGAACTTTGAAATCCGATGCAAAGCATGAATCCCTACGTAAAGTACGTCGCCATCTTTGTAGACCAAACGAACGGCCTCTTGAGGTTTTCCGTTTACATCAATGGTTTCCAACCCCGAAAACATGCCCACCCCGTGGTCGATATGGGTAACGTAATCTCCTTTTTGCAGGTTGTACAACTCTTTAAGGGTCAACGCTTGGCTCGCTTGCCGGAACCCTTCTTTCAATTGAAAACGGTGATATCGTTCAAAAACCTGATGGTCGGTGTAACAAAGCAGATTCAAGGAGGGCAGAATAAACCCTTCGTGCAAGGCGAAATGATTTCGGATTAAGGAGATGGGCTCACCGGTATCCTCAAAAATTTGTTCCAGGCGTTCGAGCTGTCGTGGCTGATTCGAAAAGAAATGTAAATCGTATCCCAAGGAGCGGTAATTTTCGAGATCTGAACGCAACAAATCAAAATTCTTATTGAACGAAGGTTGAGGAATGCACTGAAAAGGAATGGTTGATGCCGTATACGATTTCGACCCTTGGCCCCAAAGAATCTTGGGTCTTAGGTTTAATGCCTGTTGCAGTTGATCTTTGTCGAGGAAAAGGGCTTGAGGCGGGGTTAAGGCAATTGGGGATTTGGATTCTTGGTATAACTTATCCGCCTTTTCAAACATTTTCTGAAGGGTGTCCTCCAAAACGTCTTGATGATGAATCCAACAAAGCGCTTCAGGACCCAGATACGAAAATAAATCAGCGACTTCTTCTAACAGTTGGCTGGACTGCACGTTGGGAATGATGTTGAAAAAGGCATAATTCGTTTGGGAGAGTTGCGTTGAAGGATCAAAGCCTCTAACCGACTCTACTTCGTCTCCAAAGAATTCCACACGGTAAGGTTGATCGGAGGAGAAGGAAAAAACGTCCAATATTCCTCCTCGAATGGCGAACTGTCCGGGTTGGTAAACAAAATCCTCGCGTTCAAACCCGTATTCCAAAAGAAGTTCATTCAAAAAATCCATGGAATATTCCTTACCCACTTCGAGTTTCATGGTATGGTTGACCAATTTCTTTTGGGTGGGTACTTTTTCAAACAAGGCTTCAGGATACGTCACTACGAGCAGCGACTTATCCGAATTCATACGCTCTAACACCTCAGCGCGATAAACGACATTGGCATTATCGGTCGCTTCCAATTGATAGGGAACCTTCATCGAAGCGGGAAAAAAAAGCACTTTATTGGGGTCGTTGTACAACGCCTGTAAGTCGTTGAGGAAATAGGCGGCCGATTCTTTATCATCGAGGATAAAGAGGTGTTTTCCTTCTTTAATTTTACTGAGCGCTGTTGCGAAAAGCGCAATCGATGAACCTTGCAATCCTTCCCAATACAACGCTTTTTCCCCGCTACGCAAGTGTTGAAGCGTTGAACTTACTTCGGGGGATTGTTGTGCTAGCGAAAGCGCCGAGGATTTTTCCATGCGGATTGCAAAGGTATGCAAAGCTCGGTAAGGAAGGGGATAATTACCCCAAAAAAGACATGGCTTTTTCCACCATCAATTTAGAGCCAACATAATAAGGTACGCGTTGATGCAATTGCGCAGGTACAATGTCCAAGATGCGTTGTCGACCAGTAGTAGCTAATCCGCCGGCTTGCTCCGCAATGAAGGCAAGCGGATTGCATTCGTAAAGTAAGCGCAACCTGCCTTCGGGCGAAGCGGGAACCGATGGGTAAATGTAAATACCCCCCTTGATAAGGTTACGATGAAAATCCGCCACCAGTGATCCTATATACCTTCCGGAATATGGCATTCCTGTTTGGTTCTCACGGCTTTGGCAATATTGAATGTAGCGCACCAAACCTTGTTCGCATTCTTGAATGTTACCTTCGTTCATGGCATAAAGACGACCGTTTTCGGGCATTCGCATATTAGCATGGGAAAGGCAAAACTCACCGGTGGATGGTTTTAGGGTGAATCCATTTACACCATTACCAGAAGAATAAACCAACATGGTAGAAGAACCGTAAAGGACGTAACCTGCCATTACTTGTTCCGTACCAGGCTGGAGCATATCATCCAGCGTGACAGGGCTACCAAGAGGAGACACTCTTCGGTAAACCGAGAAAATGGTTCCAATAGAAACATTAACGTCAATGTTGCTAGAACCGTCTAGGGGATCGAAAAGCACCACATAACTTCCGAAAGCAGCGCGCTCCGAATTAAAGGCAACAAAGTTGTCGTTTTCTTCAGAGGCAATGCCACAAATCACACCACTGGAGGAGAAGGCATTAATAAAAGCTTCGTCGGCCAAAACGTCTAATTTCTGCTGAGATTCACCCTGAATATTGGTGTTTCCTTGCGCTCCGAGAACATGATCAACTAAGCCCGCTTTGCGAATATCTTCGCTAACGCTTTTCGAGGCAACGGCGATGCCTTCAAGGATAGCGCTTAATTCTTTCACATCATAGGGAAAATCTTGCGGTCTCTGCAAGATAAAATCATCAAGCGTAATAAGGTTGTGCATGGAAATTAGTCAAACCAGGCTCCGTAAATCTCGGTTGTTTCCACCGGATTCAAAATGAGCGCAGGAATCATGGCGTCGTTGGAGATAATGAACTGTTCGAAACTCGTACTGAAAACACTTAAGATACTTGTTCTATTCAGGTTCATAATTGCAATTAAATCCGCGTCTTCGCTCACGGCATATCGCACCACTTCTTTATCAAAGTCTTTTCCAGGAAGGATGCGAGAAACCAAAGAAAGATTCAGTCCTTTGAAATAACTTTCGGCAAACATAATATTGGTTTCTACCTGGTGTTTAAGATAAGAATCAGATTCCTCGGGAGTAACAATGTGAATTTCCGAATTAAAATAACTGGCAAGCTTCGAAACAACGGTTAGTTTTTGTTTCGTTTCTTTGTGCAAATCAAGGGGAACGATGATTTTTGAATATCCTCCAACTTTAATGGCCTTAGACTGCACAATTACAAATGGAGTTGGAGAGCTTGTTACAACACGGAGCGCATGGCTTCCAACAATGTTTTGCCAACCCGACGCCCCATGGGTACCCATAAAGATCAGTTCAGCTTGATGTTCTGCAGCAAACAAGGAAATATCCCGGAAGATGTTCCCAATTTTAATATTGTTCGTAATGGTGATTCCTGATGTCGCATGTTTTTCGATCACTGTGTCCAGTTTTTCGGTGGCAGCATCCACTTCAGAGGCATCTTCTACCACATGCAATAAGTGAATGGTGGTATTGGATTTTGCAGAGGTTTCAATCGCATGCTGTAAGGCAATATCTGCCTCGGGAGTAAAATCGTGAGGAACGATGAAAGATTTGTGTTTCATATCAATGAAATTTAAGATATTACAAAGTTAATGGAAAGTTCCTACATTTATCGGCAAATTATAGGGTTTTAGATGTTTTTTGTAGGTAATTAATTGAACGACGAAAAATTGTGAAAATAATTGGGAAACTTATAAAAAAAACCGCCGCCTTGGGGTATAAAAGAATTCACAAAAAGAGGATTAATGCCCATCATCAGACGTCGGTTCTTTGGGATTTAATGTCTACGGCAAAAAATACTCAGTTTGGGGTATATCATCGCTTTTCTGAGAAATTAAAGCGGAAAGAATTAGTTCGTCAGTTTCAAGAGGAGGTGCCAATACAAGATTATGAGGCTTTTCACACTGCTTGGTTAAGCGGAACGATTGATGGACAGACCGACAGAACATGGCCTGGAAAAATAAAGTATTTTGCTTTATCCTCGGGAACCACGGGGAGCCCAAGTAAACGTATTCCGGTGAGTATTGAAATGATTCGATCGTTTCAAAAAAGCAGTGTTAGGCAATATGCAAGTATGCATATTTTGGATTTAGACGAGTACTTTTTTAGTGCTTCAGGCTTAGCGGTTGGTGGTTCGAGTAAATTAAAAAAGGTGGGGACACGCTACGAAGGAGATTTGAGTGGTATTTTGAAAAAACACACCTCCATCCTGGTTAAACCGATTACAAAACCCAATAATAAAATAGCGGGTATTTCCGATTGGAACGATAAACTCAACGCAATGGTTGATCAAGCACCAAAATGGAATATCGGAATAATTGCGGGCATACCTAGCTGGTGTGTTATGCTGATGGAGCGTATAGTACAGCGTTATGCATTAAATTCGATTCATGATATTTGGCCCAATTTACGAGTTTATGCACACGGTGGGGTTTATATGGACCCCTATGTTGATCGGTTAAAAAAAATAAGCAGCAAAGAAATTTTTCTTTTGGATACCTATTTAGCCAGTGAGGGGTATTTTGCATTTCAGGTGAACCCAGAAGAGTTGGGCATGAAGCTCCTTCTCAACAGCGGTATATTTTTCGAGTTCATTCCTTTTGATTCCCATTACTTTAATGAGGAAGGAGAGTTGATCGACGATAAAAAAGCCTTAAGCATCGATGATGTTAAAGAAGGAGTTGATTACGCTTTAGTGATCACCACCAACGCTGGCCTATGGCGTTATCTTATTGGGGATTTGGTTCGATTTGTTGACGTTCGAGACCATCGTATAATTATTTCGGGAAGAATTAAACAATTTTTGAGTTTGTGCGGGGAGCATTTATCCTTGGACAATATCAACCAAGGGTTGAAATTGTTGAACGATACATCACCCAAGGTGGGAGCAGAGTTCACCATCGTTGTGGATAAGGTAAATTCTCGCCACCATTGGTTCTTTGAGGTATTTGACAACAAAATCAATGTTGATCAGGTTATACATGAATTAGATGTTCATTTATGCCGTTTGAACGACGATTATGCTTCAGCAAGGAAGTATAATTTAAACCAACCCATTGCTACCCTTGTACCTGAGGGCACCTTTTATAGGTTTATGGAAACCTTTGCAAAATTTGGATCTCAAACAAAAATGCCCCGCGTTCTGAACGATAAGCAAAGTTCCGATTGGCTTAGTTATTTAAAGCAAGATTAACCGATTCGCCGTTTGTTGAACATCGAATGTTTCGTAAAGGAAAAGGACAAGGTGAATTCCAAGGAACTGCGATAGGCCCTCGAAATTCTTGCAAGCTCAAGGTCGTAATTAAACCCAAATTGCAAGCCCCCAAGATCCACTAAAAAAGCGGGAGAAATCGTTCCATTAGAACTTCCGTAAAGTCCACAACTCACGAACGCATCATTTTTTAAACGGGTAATTTGTGCCGTTTGAGACATTTTTATTTTCAACAACAAACCGTAACGGCCAAGGTAATGCTGTCCTTGAAAATGTTGTAAGGTCTTTATTTCAATAGAATATAAGTTGTCTAAAGCTATTTCCGTCTCGGCATGGGCTCCAGTTTTCATGTACAATCGGTCCAAGGTAAGATCGTTGTAACGAAGTTTAGGTCGGTTCAGGTGCTGCGCAAAAAAACCAATATTTAACGCGTTCATTTTTCCATTACCCACCCGATTTCCTTTATTAATCAAGGCAAAAGAAACTCCGGCGGAGGCATCAATGTAACTGTATTTAGGAACCTGAGAAGGCTCATTTACGGGATTTGATGGATCGAAAATGTTACCATTCCATTGGGAATACCACTGCAATTTGGAAAAATCTCCCGAACGATTCGTGTAGGAAAGCTGAATGCCCGCAGAAATTTTCGTTTTCGGTGATGTAACAAGATGTCCGCTCAAGGTTCCTCCAAAAGCACTGGTGCCAAATCGAGCATCGCCTCCTATATCTCTTAAAAAGTGGAGACCAGTACCTAAATAGGATCGGTTATTAAAGTTGTTTTTACCTACGGTAAACTCAGCGCTTCCCATCGTTGAAGCAAAAGACGTCCCCGCACCTACCCATTGGTTTTTATGTTGCATTGAAAAACGCTCAAATCCATCGAAACTTCCCGCTGCAGCAGGATTTAAAACCATGAGGCACTTATCATATTGCGTAAAAAACAAATCTTGAGCCTGGTAAGCACCCAAACCCAGAATAAAGCCAACGACCAGAATGTTTTTCATGGGTTAACGAATAAGGGTAATGTTCCCTGAATACACCTTTTTCTCTCCGTTGAGGAATACAACATCTGCCATGTAGGCATACACGCCACTGTTACAAGGCTTTCCTTCAAAGGTGCCATCCCATTTTAAGTTTTTACTTGAAGATTGAAACATGGTATTGCCCCAGCGGTCAAACACATAAAACACAAACTCCTTCACGTCTTTTCCGACAATAATGGAATAGGTTTCATTGAGCTCATCGCCGACACCGTCCGGCGAGAAAGCCGTAGGAAAATGAATGCCTGTAGAACAATCAGGGGAGCTATCGTCTGGATCACAGGGGTCAAAAGGGCTGCTTCCCAAGGTCACTTCTTGACCGTCGGTATAACCATCTCCGTCGGTATCTGGGTTGTTCGGATTGGTTCCCAGTGTTCCTTCTTGGGCATCGGTGAGTCCGTCACCGTCTGTATCAATCTGACAACCCGGGAGGGTATCGTCAGGATCACACGGATTCAGCGGGTCTGAGCCACCGGCAACTTCCGCCCCATCATTGATGCCGTCTCCGTCAGTATCAGGATTGGTGAGGTTGGTTCCTGCAGCGGTTTCTTGACTGTTCGTAAGCCCATCTCCGTCTTGGTCGCAAGGCCCCGCATTCGGATTTGGAATGCAAGGGTTTCCATTCGCAATATCCAATTCATCGGTAAGGCCATCTCCATCCGTATCCACCAAGGAAGATTCCAAGGCATCGATGATTCCATCCCCATCCGTATCCGTTGGTGCTGCAGGGTTACCAATTTCAGCGCAATCGTTCTCACCATCACCGTCGGTGTCTGGGTTGTTCGGATCGGTCCCTGCGGTAATTTCATCAACGTTCAAACATCCGTCATTATCTAAATCCGGTATATCTGGAACGAAAACGGCCACTATCGTATCCGTGCCGGTGATGTTCACATAGTTATCTGCTACGGAATTGGCCAAACCGGTTGTCGCGTTGGAAACCGCCCAATGGCTGAAAACATATCCCGGCGCGGGGTTGGCATCAATGAGGGTTTGTATTCCTCCAAAATATGAAGTAGACCACGGGTATTGGGGCGGGACAATCGAATTTACCTGAATGGTGCCCCCGCCGACAGGACTTACATCAAAAGTAACCGGGAAAGGCCCTGTAAGTTGATAACAATCAATAAGGCCTTGCTCAAGGGCAACACAGCGCTGATTGATGAAGTTTCTGAGTTGGGTTACACGGCTTTGCCAACCGTTGTACGTGCCCCCCCAACGCGTACAATGCGCAGTCATTTCTGGGGCAATTTCATTCACCATACTGTCGAGTAAGGCAATCATGCTCGCACAACTGAAAGAGGTGTTGATTAAATCCGCGTAGCGGGTAATGTAGTATTGCTCCACCACCGGGCATTCGGCAATCATCTTATCCAAAATACTCGTGTGACCTTGCCCCCCGGGGTTGGGTAAGTTTTCTGCGTTGCATGGATCCGCGTTGGCTGAAGGGTCGGGAATCCCAGTATAGTTGATGTAATGCCCGAACGTCGCATCCATGTCCCAAAGAGCGTAACGCCATTTTCGCTTGTCCTCGGCGGTATCTAGACCCCTCCACCAAGCGGTATTCCAGTTGAGCCAGTCTTGATTTACCGTATACGAGTTAATCATGAAATAATCGGCCAAGGACTTCCAATTCAATAAAGAATCGACATAGTTGAAATTAGCGGGAACGCTTAAATTGTTGTTTTGCACGAAGTTTCTTAAACTGGTCCAATCCGGTTGAGCATTAGGAGCGCCGTACTCTTGCCACGTTCCTCCCCACGTTTTTAGATAGTGAAGGTTGAATTTATCCTGACCATAATAATATTCCGTATAATCGTGATCGTCGGCCTTTTCGCGTATTTCATACACGCCCCAATAATTCCCGTTCAAATAAACTACCGCAGGTCTCCAAGTTCTCTCATCCAAGCGTAAACCCGAACGGATGGACAAGGTATGAATGAATGCATCTCGGATATGGGCACCTTGTTCAAAGGGATAATTGTCACTGGCGCCTGGTTTCAAAATGAGGCGTTGAAATTTCGTCCTTGTTTTTTCGGGGAAAATAGGATGTTCTATGTCTCCGTTGTAACCGTATTGGTCTCGGCAAATGTAATCAAAGCCCCTTTGAGGATAAGCCCAGGAGTCGTTACCATGCTTGTTGAAATCTCCCTGTCCTTCGTCGATGAAAGTCCCATTTTCCTCGAACAACTCAAAAGCCCCAATGCGGTTGGGTGGGTTTTGACTTCCAGATTGCAACATGTTGTAGAGCCCTCCGCTGCAAACGGAAACTACTGGGATGGTGTGGGAAACGTTGATAAAATAGGTATTTGTTTCGATAAATGACGACAAATTGGTATTGCTGAACGCGGCGGCCCTCAACACTTTGGTTGACGCAATGGTGATGGGTCCCGTGTATTGTGTTGAAGCAAGACCGGGGTCTGTTCCATCCAGGGTGTAGCGAATTATTGCAGTAGGATCGGCGCACGAAATACTTACTGTTTGGGTTCCTGCATAAAACCCTGGCGCAAGGTTGAAGGTTGGCTTTGGCGTGTAAAACGGAATCGCGCCAGCATTCGCTGCATTGGGAGTCGGGGTTGAAAACAAGGAAAATGTTGCGGCACCATTGGTGGTTCTACCGATCGAATGATCGGCCTTGGTCATGTAAACGATTTTGAAAGAATCCACGACCACCAATGAGGGATTGGTCAGGATGATCCATTCACCTTCTGTTTGAGAAAGGTTAAAATTTGGGTGATATTGGTTTCCATTGACCAAATCTCGCTTTGAACAAAAAATCATTTTGTACCCGTTGGCCGCTATGCTACCGCTTGGAATTTGCCATTTTGTTAAATTCGTGGAACGGTCCGATAAATACCACCCGGTTAAATTTACCGCTGCGCCCGTGGTATTAAAAAGTTCTATCCAATCTTCACGTTCACCGTATGCATCGGTCACTCCTGAAACGTTCGAACAAGAGTATTCATTGATGATGACTTGTCCAAAAACCGAATTAAAAGGGGCGATAGAAAGAACCAGCCAAAGAAGCACGTAAAATTTTCTAGTCATTGTAAGGGCAAATTACGAAAAATTCCACAAAAAGATGCGTTATACCTCTGAGAGTGTTAATTTTAGGCTCTGAATATTAATAAATTGTTATGAGGTATTATTCTTGGTTGTTAACATTGGTACTTGTCCAGTTATTGTTTCTGGGATGTTCGAAAGACCCTGGTATTGGTGGAAAGGCCAAAATTACAGGTAAATTAGTTGGCAGGTTTTACTCCGATAATGAACTAACGCAGTTAGCAGGGGTAGGAGCCTTGGGCGACGAGCGGGTATACATTGTCTACGGAAATGAAAAAACACAATACGACGACGATGTTCGAACGACCTATGATGGCACTTTTGAATTCAAGTATTTACGCCCCGGAAAGTACGTGGTTTTTATGTACGAGAATTGTTATCCGTGCGCCTCACTGCAAAAGGAGAAGCTGTTTGAGGTGGAGATTACCGGCAAAGACCAAGTGGTGGATTTAGGAGAAATTACCTTAACCAAAGAGCAATAAGTGAAGCCGCTGTTATTCACGGTGGTACTGATCCTTTTCTCACATGCCATGGCCCAAAACCTTGATCAGGAGGTTTGGTTGGAGTCGGGGATATCTTACCAGCCTATTAAAAGGTGGACGGTAAATGGAGCACTTAACCAACGCTATAATCAGTATGGTTTAGCAACGATATTTCCGCAATTTAGTGTGAAATACAAACTGACCAAATGGCTGAGACCTTCCATCGATTACCGTTGGATTGCCTCGCGAGAATTTTTGGAACCTTACCAGTCAAGTCATCGTCTCAATGCAAATTTACAAGGGGATTACAGCATTCAACGCTTCGACGTGGGACTCCGTTTACGCTATCAATACTCTTTTCATCGTATCAACAGCAATTACGATGCAGAATTTGATCAAGCATGGAGGGTCAAACCTTACATCCAATACAACATTAAAGATTTTCCGTTAAGTCCGGCGGTGAGTGCAGAGTTCTTTTATGATCCTACCAATCACGCAGAAGGCAAGCGTTTTACACGGATTCGATATTACGCAGGATTTGATTTCGACATTCAACGCGTTCACAAATTCAGTTTTGGTTCTTATCTCGACCAATGGATTAATACAATTCCGCGCACAAGATTGATGTATTCTTTGGGTTATTCATTTGCCATAGCTGCGGAAAAGAAGAAAACGCCAAAAGGAAAAGACATTAGAACCCTTTAAATGTAATTATTGGCGGCTAATCGGCTTTTAACCGCAGCTAGGTTTTCTTCTTTTTTCGGCGCTAATGAAGCAATGGCCGTTGGGGTAAAATATCGGTGGTTCTCAAGGAACGGCACCTGCATTTCGTCCCACTGCTTATCGGAGTGTATTTTACCTTTTTCTATTAATTCTTGTTTCAATTTCTGTGAAATGATTTCAAAATCATCGGTACCCAAATAACCTAGGTCAGCGTCGCACAAGATTTCTTGGAGTTTATTAACGGGTTTATGGGGAACCTCCGTGGCAAAAATAAGTTCTGAAACGGTCTGAATATGAAGGTCGCTATAACCAAAGTCTGGAAGGATTTTTTGTGCTAATTCAACGCCAATAGACTCATTGTGCTCGTACTGTTGCGTAAAACCAAGGTCATGAAAAAGGGCTGCGGTTTTCAACAAAAACAAACCTTCATCTCGAACACCTTCACACAGCGCCAAATGCTCTACCACTTGAATGACCTCACGTGTGTGTTTTACGCTGTGGTAGTACAAATTTTGAGGCAATTGTTCTTCGAGCATTCGCAGTACTTCGGTTTCTACCGAATAATATTTTATTGGACTGTAAAGGTGCAATTGGGAAATTTCATAAAACAAGTCGTTGGGTATTAATCCTTCACCGCCGAGTGATAGGTCAGGTTTTATGCGTAATAATTCATACCGGTTAATTAACAGAGAGCTTTTCATGGGGGCGGTTCCCCTGGGTTGAACTTCAAAATACGGTTCAATCAAACGAAAGGTCGTTTCTGAAATGGAAATCGTTCCTGGTTCCGCAAACTGTTCCATACGCTGGGCTTGGTTTACAGCAGACCCCCAAACGTCGTAGGCTATTTTGAGTTTACCAATGATTCCAGCAGTTACAGGTCCGGTGTTGATGCCAATTCGGATTTCCCAATAATCTTTTCCATTCGCTAGCGCATCAAACTTGTGTTTGGCCATATAATCCTGAATGAGCAAGGCCGCCAAACAAACATCTATGGCATGGGTAGTATTTGCCTCAGGAATTCCCCCAACGGCCATATAAGCATCCCCAATTGTTTTGATTTTTTCGACATTTCGTTCTTTAACAATGGCATCGAATTTTTTAAATAAGCCATCGAGTTTACTAACCAAACGGGATGGTGTCATGGTTTCTGATATTTTACTAAACCCCACCACATCCGTAAACAAAATCGTAGCCGAATCGTAGGATTTTGGCCGAACCTTTCCCAAGCGTTGTAGTTCCTTTACAGCCTGTTCGGGTAAAGCATTATTGAGCCATTTTTCTGCGGTAGATTTTTCGGCATTAATAACAACGTTCTTTTGCTCAATTTCATTTTTTTGTTCCTCAATTTCTCGAGTTCTTTCCTTGACTAAAACTTCCAATAGCACTTTTTCTTGCCGTTCTTTTCGAATCCGTTGACGAACAATAAGCAATCCCCCAATCAAAGAAATTAAAAAGGAACTCCAAAGAAACAAAGGGCTTCGCCAAAAAGGAGGGTCGATGGTGACGGTAAGCAATGCCGGAGTTTCAGACCAAGAGCCGTTATTCCCAAATCGGGCATACAACCGAATGTAGTAGGTTCCAGATGCGAGCGCACTAAAAGAAATATGGTTGGTGTTTCCTAGGTATAAAGTGTCAACGGTTTCACCAATGATCACGCATTTGTATTCAATAAACTTAGAATTATACAAATTGTTGGGTTGAAACCAAATATCAAAATCACGTCCCGAATAAGGCAGTTGAATTTCATAAGCCATGGACTTTAAGTCCTCCGCATTTATCATTCCTTTGGGCCATTCTTTGTTGTTTTTCTTGAGTTTTATAGCATTGATTTTTGGGTAAGGCACAATAGGAGTTTGTTGCAAGAGGGATTCATTAAAATATATAAAACCAAAAATCCCCCCAAAATAGAGGTCTCCCTTTTGGTTTTGAAACACGGCGTTCAGGTTGTATTCTTGTGAGACCTCTTGTCCTAAAGCGATGGAACGATAAACCTTTCCTTTTGAGCTCAAACAACCAATACCTCGATTCGTACTTATCCAAATATTTCCTTTACGGTCCTTTAGAAAACCGTTAATGCATTCATTGTTAAGGCCTTCTTTTTTAGTGATACGAAAACAAGTGCCCTGTGGAATATTAACAGCGATAATACCTGAACCCAAGGTGCCCAGAAAAAAAGTTCCAGGTTCTGTTTCAATAAAGGTTGAAATATGATCGCTGGTGAACTGTTGAATGAAACGATTCATTTCATGAGGCTTAATTTGTCCGCCTTTTTTAGTCAAATCAATGGTACACAAGCCTAGTTTATCGCAAATGGTCCAAATCGTTCCTCGATGATCCACATAGAAACCCCGAAAGACGGCATTGTTGAGGTAGTGAATTTCACGAAAAGAATGGGTTTTTGTGTCATAGGACAACACCCCATGGGCAGTGGCAATTAGGAGCTCGTTTTTGTTTCGTACCGCAGCATAAAATTTACGATGTCGATCGATAAGAAGTTCATTTTTTGAGCGAAGGTTGGTATATGTTCCGCGAAAGGAGTCAAACATAAACAAACCCTCAAACCCAGTTAGGAAAAAGTGCGTTTCATCCAATGGTTCGATGTCCATGATGGTATAATCTTTCGCTTTTTTATTGATCCCTTTAAAAGGATAATGAGTAAACTGCCCTGTTGTACTATTATATTTAGAAATACCGAGGTCTGTTCCAATGAATAATGCGTTTTTTTGTGCATAAAAACTCCAAACATTTTCGGAGGTTAAACCAAAGAGTGTATTTGAAGAGGTTCCGATGCTGTGTAGGGCGTTCGTGTTTTCACCTATCGCCGATAACCCTTTGGTTGTTCCAATCCAAACCGTACCTGTGGCATCTTTATAGAGGGAGTTTATATTATTCGAAGGAAGGCTATTATTTCGAGAAAAGTCAGCAGAATAATGGGTAATATTTTGGTTCTTCGAAATGTGATAAAGCCCATTGTACAGAGTCCCAATAATAAAACCATAGTTCGTTTTTACGATTCCCGAAACGGCTTGGCTTGGGTAATCTTTCCAGGAAGTAAAAACCGGTTTCATGCGGCCAGTCTTGAATGAATATTCAAGCACGGAAGAAGGTAAAAAAAGATAGAGCATGCCTTCTGAGTAAAAAACAGAGTTGATGGCGGTTTTGGGAGGCACGAATAGAGCGTTCCCCATGGTTCCTGCGCTTAAGGAAATCAATGAATTTTGGTCGGTTAAAACATAAGCGTTATCTTCAGCTTGAACCAGATGCTTTGGTTTTTCCACGCATTTTTTTTGCGCAAATTGGCACGAATAAGGATTAAAATGGAGTAATTCATGTCCAGAGGTGAGCAGCCATACATGGTTGAAAGAATCGATAACAATTTGTTGTATTGGAGCCGTTCCTTCAGGTAAGGAATATATAGAAAACGATGCGGTTTTGGTGCGATATAGGATTATGTCTTTTTTCGATCCAAACCAAAGATTTCCCCTTTGATCATTGTTAGAGCATTGGATGTAAGAGCTTTTTAAATTTCGGATTTCGTCCCGAGCAAACACCTCAAATTGATAGCCTTCGAAGGAGTTTAATCCGTCTTGCGTTCCAAACCAAATTTTACCTAAGGGATCTGAAGTTATGGTAAGCACCGACGATTGAGAAATACCGTCAGATATACCATAATTGTTTAATACTAATCCTTGTTGACTTACAACCGAAAGCTGTGCAAAAAGGAAGATAAGAATTACCTTATTTCTTATCTTGCGGAGCACTGCTATTGGCAATTTCAAGCATTTCACGGTCGAATAAATACATTCCTCCGGTTTCGTTTCCAATGAGGTTCAATTTATCGAGAATCGAGCGGGCCAGTGCTTCTTCTTCCATTTGCTCCGAAACATACCATTGCATGAAGTTGTGCGTAGTATAATCTTTTTCCTTCAAACAAATATCTACCACTTCATTAATGGATTGAGTTACCGTTAATTCATGCTCCAACAGTAATTCAAACATGCGCTGAACCGTATCAAAATCTGAAGGAGGTTTAGGGATAGAGGGAACAACGGCTCTACCGCCACGCTCATTAACAAACTTTACCAGTTTGAGCATGTGGAAGCGCTCCTCGTCGGAATGAGCATACATAAAAAAAGCCGTGCCCGATAATCCTTTGGATTCCGCCCAAGAGGCCATCGATAAATAGTATTGAGAAGACGAAGCTTCTTTGCTGATTTGTTCGTTTAAGGCGGATTCAATGTGTTGATTCATACTCGTTTTTTTACCGAAGATACTTAATCTCTTTTAAACAAGAAACGAAGGCTCTTTGTTTCTTAACATTCAAAAAAACAAGACCGCTGGATTTTTATGAAACTTCATTTTTGGTGTCTTTCCCTCCGAGCTAATTTTGAATATAAATCCGATGGACTCTTTCGGAGATTCCGGTCATTAATTCATAAGGTATCGTTTCAATTCTTCGGGCCAGTTCCAATAGACTAGGAACATCATCAAACAAGACGGCCTCATCTCCTTCTGCCGCATCAGGTACAGTGGAAACATCGACCATTAGCATATCCATGCACACTTTTCCGACGGTTGGACACCAAACTCCTCGAATTTTTATCATCCCAACACCATTGCTTAAACGCCTGGGAAATCCATCCGCATAACCGATCGGCAATATGGCAATAGAGGTATCCTGCGTTGCAATAAAGCTTCTTCCGTAACTAACACTTTCCCCTGGATGAACCGTTTTGATTTGAGAAACCTTGCTTTTCCATGCTAAAACAGGCTCTAACGTGGAAGATGAGCTATGCGACACACCAAACATTCCTAACCCAACACGAACCATGTCAAAATGTGCCTCGGGAAAATTAAGAATGGCATCCGAATTAGCCATGTGAAATAATACTGGGTAGGAAAAGGCATCAAGTACCGTATTTCGTACGGAGGTAAAGACCTCTATTTGTTGTAAACTTGGGGAGGTGTCCGTAAGGTTTTCCGACTCAATGAAATGGGTAAAAACGCTCTTTAGTCGGACCTCAGGCTGGGCTTTTACCCGCTCAATGAGCATTTTTATTTCGCTTGGTTCAAACCCTAAACGGCGCATTCCGGTATCTATTTCTACGTGTATTGGAAATTGTTGAGCACCATGAAAAATCAAATCTCGAATTAACCGGTCTAATTGCGCAAAAGTGAACACGGTTGGTTCTAATTGATGATTAATGCATTCTTCATAACTTTCCGGGTCTGGATTCAATACTAATATGGGCAACTTAACCCCATTATTTCGTAGACTTACTCCTTCAGAGGTATATGCTACCCCCAGATAATCAATCCCTTGTGCCTCTAATATACGAGCCATTTCAACAAGGCCTGTTCCATAGGACTGAGCTTTAACCATAGCAAGTAATCGGGTGCCTTCTGCTAGAGTAGACTTGTAAAATGCTAGGTTGTTTCGGAGATTTGTCACGTTGATTTCAAGCACCGTTTGGTGTTGTTTGGCACGAAACCGTGTTGCAAATCGCTCCATCTGTGCCTTTCGAGTCCCTTTGACTAAAATGATCGAGTCTTCGGGAATTATTAAGGGCAAGTCTTGTGGAAGACCTATATAAACATGTTCTTGTACAAAGGGCCGAACAAGCGATTCGATGATGGGTTTTTGGTCCATTAGGCCTTCGTCCAACCCAATATATACGCATCGAGTGCGATTACCCGCCAGCGAAACCATATGCTGTAACGCAACGGTTAAGGTTTCAAGGTCGAGGTTGTACGTGTCGTTTAATATGAATGAATGGTTCTTTCCGTAAAACGTTTCCAAACGCAGAGCAAGACGGCTTAATTTTGGGATCTCTCGACCAAGGACTTCCTCGGAAACGTTAAAAACAAGGGCAAGGCCAATAGCCATTTGTGCCGAATGCGAGGAGTTTTCATCCTTAAATGGAATCAGGTGTTTAAACGGAAGTACGGTCTTGTTAAAATGGGATTCTTGGTCCTTACCATTAAATGATTGGTTCGTTGATGAGGCGGCCAAACTAAGTTGCGAATCCAGGTCAGAATTAAACCAAGAGGTGATTAAGCAATGCGTTGGCTGAACCATCTTAAGTAAGGCCATCATTTCACCGGGTTCAGAAATCCCCATCTCGATAATTCCGAGGGTACTCTGATCATGGAGTTCAAAAAGCGAAAGGGCAACTCCTATTTGAGAATTATAGCTTTTTGGACTGCGCACTACGAAATGGTCATATTTTACCAATTCATACAACCATTCTTTGACCGTGGTTTTCCCCGCCTTACCGCATATTCCAAGGATTGGAAGGTTAAATTTTTCCCGATGAGCCTTCGCAAGGGTTTGCAAGGCCATCAAGGTGTCTGGCACAATGAAATACAAGGCATCTTCCAACAAGATCGGAGGAACTTCGGAAAGGATAAAAGTTCGAATGTTTTTTTGATAGGCAAGTTCTACAAAATCAAGACCTTTTCTGAAAGGACCGTTCAGCGCGATGAAACAAGCATTGGGTTCGCCGCAGTAGGTTCGGGTATCAATGGTGATCAATTCAATGGTACTTTCTAATTCCCCAAAGGAATGAAGAGGCTTTAGCAAGCTTAATATTTCATGGTGAGAAAAAGCTAGTTTCAATGTCCAACACTGTTATAACAAGTTCTACATAAGGGCTTGTAGCTTTCAACAGCCCCCACCAAAACTTGCGTAGATTCTTCAGTGAAACGGTAGGAGAACTGAGCTAAATTACCACATGACACACAAATTGCATGCACCTTTGTTACATACTCAGCAATGGACAATAAGGCAGGCATAGGCCCGAAGGGGTTGCCTAAATAATCCATATCTAGACCAGCGCAAATAACCCGGATTCCACGGTTGGCAAGTTTTGAACAGACATCAACAATTCCTGGGTCGAAAAATTGCGCCTCGTCGATGGCAACAATTCGCTCGTCGTTAACTAATAAAAGGATTTCATTAGAATGGGCAACTAAAACGGCAGGAACGGCACTTCCTTGATGACTTACGACGTCTTCATCGCTGTATCGACGATCGATATCTGGTTTAAACAAGATCAGTTTTTGCTGAGCGAATTGCGTTCGCTTTACCCGTCGAATAAGTTCTTCTGTTTTACCGGAAAACATCGACCCACAAATGACTTCAATCCATCCGTTTGGTTTATGTTCTAATGGAAATTGTTCTAAAAACATAGCGTATTTTTTCAGAACAAAAATAAACGAAATATATTACCATACTTTCTAACTTCGTGTTGGGATTGCAATTAATTTTGTTAAGCTCAAAATTCAAGTAAAAGATGGAAGATATCGGAAAACTATTGCACAAGGAATTGCAACGAATTTCACAAGGCGAAGGAAGTAAAGCCTCATTAGACCTTGCAATTTCAATGACCCAAGAGATTTTGGAGAAGTTATACATTTTGAGGTATAAAGTATACGAGACGGAGACTAATCGTACCCCAGAAGAACGGCACTTATCGGTGGAGTTTGAAATAGGCAGCGATGAAACCGATGAAACCGTAAGCCTTTTCTCCTCCCCAACACTTCCCCATGCCGAAACGAAAGAACCATCTGCAGCGGACCACAAGTTAGAGCCACTGGTTTCATCGGAGCTAGATGAGGAAATTGAAACGGCCAAGGAGGAAGTTTCACAGACGGTGGAGCAATTAAATGAAGCAATAGAAAATCCTGTTGCAGAGGACATAATATTACCCGAAAGCGAACTGGATTTCAGCGCCACTGAAAAGGAAGTTGAGTTGAATGAACCTGTAGCATTGACGGAGACCCAAGAGGTAATACATGCCAGCATTGACATAGAAGCATTGATTGCTATGGCTCAAGGAAAACACCCAAAAATCAAGTCTTTTAATGGGAATTATTCACTCAAAGAGAAAATCAGTTTTATCAATGAGTTGTTTGGCGGGTCAAGTGGATCGTTTGGCTCAGCCGTTAAGCAAATTGATGCGCACAAATCTGCAGAGCCCCCTGTAGCTGTGTTGAAGGTATTTGCTGAAATGTATTCCTGGAATCAAGCCGACCCGACGGTATTGCTCAAGTTTATCGAAAAAGTGATGGGAATGTATGAATAAGTACCAGGTCTTAATCCTATTGGTTTTCGGAATAACCTCTATTAAGGCTCAAATTACGACCACAGATAAAGGGGTTTCCAATGTCAAAGAATCGACCCTTGCCTATGCACGAAACATTACCAAGACTTTGTGCTCTCCAGAGTATCACGGAAGAGGTTATGTACAAGACGGATGCAGAAAAGCAGCAAAATACCTATTGGAGGAATTCCAGCGAATAGGGTTGACTCCGGTGAATGGCAGCCATCAACAGACGTTTGATATCCAAGTAAATACCTTCCCCAATAAATGCAAGATACGTAGTGGTTTCCGAAGAAAAAAGCCAGGAATTCATTATTTATTACACCCCAGTTCAGCGGGTTATCATGGCAACTTGAAGCTCAAGGTTTTTTCCGCTTCTGACATCATGAATTACCGATTTGGCTCGTCTTGGGATAGGCATGCTGCGATAGCTTTTATTCCCGATAAACAGTTAACGAAAGACAGTTTGAAATTGGTCAGGAAAAAACTTGAAAAAATTGCTCGAACAGATGCCCCTGTGGTTGAACTTACTCGGGATAAACTTACGTGGAGCGTTTCTGATGAGGCATTTAAATTTCCATATATACAATGGTTTGACACGATTTCTTCCGAATTGCCGCATAAAATCGCCGCCCAAATCGATGAAGTGTATCTGAAGAATTATGGGGTTCAAAATTGTTTTGGAACGGTACCTTCCATCCATAAAAGCGATAGCTTCATTGTGGTATGTGCGCATTACGACCACCTGGGACGAATGGGCAGGAAAAATTATTTTCCGGGGGCCAATGATAATGCAAGTGGAATAGCAATGATGTTGAGTTTAGCCCGTGAAATTCAACAAAGACCCTTGCAAAACCATAACGTAGTGTTCATTGCTTTTGCCGGGGAGGAAATAGGATTGGAAGGGTCCTCCTACTTTGTTAATTCATCAGCCATGGATTTAAAAACGATTTCTTTGGTGCTTAATTTAGACATTTTAGGGAGCGGGGAGGATGGAATTACGGTTGTAAATGGTTCGGTTTACCCTCAATATTACCAGAGCTTGGTGCAGCTCAACGAATCGATTCCTGCGGTACCTGTCGTCAAAGTTCGTGGCAAGGCCGCGAATTCCGATCATTACCCATTTTCAGAAAAAGGAGTTCCGGCAATATTTATCTACACCATGGGCCCTAATAAAAACTATCACGACATAAACGATTGCTACGAGCAATTAACATTTGATCGTTTTGAAAACTTACATTATTTGTTTTTGAGGTTTTTATACCGATTTTAAATGCGCGAGTTGTTCACGAACTTGAAGGATTAAAACACCAAGAAAAACAATCATAGCCCAAAAAAGTGAGGTAAAGGGAAGGGCGTAAAACCAGTAAATTCCCGTGGCGATAAAAAAAATCAATAATTGAAGGGTGATTAGGAGCAATGCCGGCTGAAGTATATCGCGTTGTTTTTCTCGATAGGGTTTATAAAACAGTACTACGTACACCAGGTGTAAAGTGCCGTTCAACGTTAGCACGGTAATTATCATTGAGGGATCCAGAAAATAAGACCAAAGAGCGAAAACCCCGACGATAAGCCACATTAAGCCAAGAACAAAAGGCTTATTCATCGTGACGGTTGAGGGTTCGAATTAAATAAACCATGGAGCCTACAACCCCAAAGACTAAACCAGCCATGGTTATATAAGGCGTTTTAAGACCGTAATAATCGTCTAAGTAATGGCCAATATAGCCGAAGACAGCCATAAAACCGAGGATTTGGAAACCTAATGAGGAATATTGAATGAAAGGACTTGGACGCGATGGCTTTTTAGTCATCCAAGGTTACATCTGCGGTAAAAGTCGTGTGGGTTGTAGAGGATTTCATGACGCATGACCCTTCAAATATTGCACCTTCTTGTATGACTAATTTTGACGTTTGAATGTCGCCTTTAATTCGGGCAGTAGAAGTTAAGGTTAAAAGGCCTTCAACCGTTACCTCACCATCAATAGTTCCTTGAATCTCCGCATGAACACACACCAAGTTGCCCTTGATTTTTCCCGTGGAGCCAATGATTACCTTGCCGGAGCACGAAATGTTTCCGGTCATTTCCCCATCAATTAAAATATTGGAGTCGGAAACTAAGTCACCGTTGATTTCTGTGCCTTGAACAATGTGGTTCATAGCCGTACTTTCTTCGTACTGGGAGGTGCTGTTGAAAAAGTCTTTTCGCTTTAACATATTTAATAATTGAGGTCGTGAAACATCTTATATCCCTCAAAGTTATCGGATTCAATTAACTTTTTCAAATTTTCTTGGGTAATAATGAGGCATTTATTGTTTTGGAATTCTCCCAATTCTGTAGCCGAGGCTTTGTAGGTGTTGATATAATCACGTGCAAGGCTTAAGGTTTTGAAATCGGCTACTAAGAGTAAATTTGCGCCTTTAAGGGTGAGGGCAGAGGTGATTTTTAATTTGGTTTTTTTAAAAACTTTCGTGGTAAAGTCCGAGACGCTACTTTTTAAATCATCAAAATCTTCCTCTTGGTCCAGGTCAGGTAAGATTAATACCAACTGAACTACCGTATCGTTGTAATTAAAAATGCCATTAGATTTAGGTTGATAAGCGGTAAAAGAGGATAGGCCCTTGGCTAAAAGATCTAATAGTTCTTTAGCCTTTGCTGCTTGAACCGTACCTGGTTTCTCTTCGATTAATGCATTTAATCGAGGAACTAATACTTTTTTATCCGTGGAAATTTGACCAAGAGCAAGAATATTAAGCAACAAATATTCAGCTCTATAAGCATTGTTTCTGTCATTATTAACGACTTGTTCGGTTAAATCAAAGGTCCGCTTGTAATCCCTCATTTCATATTCATGTAGGGCTCGCAAGTACTCTTTTTCGGCCTCACCTCTTGCGGCCTTGGCTTTTTCAAAGAAGTTGGGGTCTAAAAAGAAATTAGCAGCATCTGATTTTGGATAATGGGTAAGAATGTGGGTTCGGTAAGGGCCGCTTTGACCCGACGATTCATTCAGTTTAAACAATTGAAAAGCCGAGGATAAATCAGTAATGTTTCGTGTGTTTTCATCGAGAACTTTTTCGAATTGTTCAGCGGCAAGTTGGGGCTCATTCAATAGTTCTTTATACAGATTTCCTGCCGTATAGCGGGCTTCTATTTCCTTTAAAACAGAAGCAATATAGGCAGTGTCTGATAGGGGCAAACGTTTTCTTAAGGTTTCTACATCCAAGGTGTCATCAAGACCTTGCTCTGAGGAATTATTGGATAATAAGCTGTCCTTTGGGGTGTTTTGGGAGGAGTTTTCCGATGAGGTCAATTTATTTGCCCTTCTCCAATCGTCTTCATTTTTTCGGTCGCCCCATAATTTTCTAAATTCTGTAAACCCTTGTTGACGTAATTTTTCATTGTTAAAAACCCACTTATTTCCATTCCCCAGTTGTGACCCAGCATTGGCTTGATCCTGCAAGGCCCGCAATTTTGCCGCTTCCATTTCTTTTTTTCTTTGCGCTTCTTCTTTGATTTGTTTGATGACATCTTTGATAAAAGCGGTTTGGCTCTTTTCATCCATTTTGGCAATGCGTTGAACGCTGTCTTCATATTGAGCCGTTTCAATTGCCTGAACTAAGCTGGAAAGCTTAGCTGCCTTGCTTACAATTTCCTCGGCATTTGGGTACTTTTCCGGCATAACCTTGGCACACGAATCGTAATATTTTTGGGCATTTAGGTAGGATTTTTCTTGAAACGAAATATCGCCTAAGCGTTCGTAAGAAAGCGCCTTTTGACGTTGGTTTTTAGTGCTATAAAAAGCAGAAAGTGTATAGTATGCTTTAGCGATGGACACATTACCTCGCCCCCTTTCCATTTGCGCCTTAGCGTAATAAATCTGATCCTTGTACGCGGCATTTTTTTCATCTCGGAGCATTTTTTCCAAGACGCGCTCATCTTTTTCACCACTACCTAAGACCGCGTAATTCAGTTTTCCGTTGAAACTGATATCGTAATCTGCAGAGGGAGAAATAGACTTTTTAAAAGAAATTCTTGCGGAATCTAAACCATTGGTGGCTAAGTACATTTGTCCTAGAATAAAGTTTAATCGGGCCCTCTCTCTTTTGTTGTTGCATCTGCTCACCGCTTGAGACAATGGAAATAATACCTCCTCAGCTTGTTGCTTTATTAAATACAGTGAGGCTTTCGTTTTGTACATTTCAAATTGCGTCCTACGGTCCATTTCCGGAACATAATCATCGTCTAGTTTTGATGTTTTTTTCTTCTTAGAAAACTTCGAAGACTGCTCTTTTTTCTCTTGTTCAAGGGCTGTGTTTTGCAATTCATCTAACAGGGTTTTCGCTTCAGTGATTCTGTTTTGTTGAATGTAGATTTTTGCGATCCATAATTCAGCAATGTACTTGGAAGGATCTTTGGCGAAAAAGCGTTTGGTAAATTGGAAGTTTTTAAGGGCTTTTTCATAATCACCTCGATAAAAAAAAGCTTTTCCAATGGTCAACCAATTTTCGTCTATCCAAGGATTAAACTCCGCTTCTTTGCTTCCCTCTGCAGAAGGCATTGCATGGTTTTGAATTACCTTGGTGCATTTCACAACCGCGGTATCAATGGCAGAGAGCATGCTTTTACTTTCCTCTTTGTTGGGCACTACGACCACCGGCAACCACGAATAAAAGTCGTCCTTCCGGTTTTTCTCGTAACTGTTTACCGCCATGGAAAGCAGTTCATTCGCGTTGAAGTATCCGTTGTATTTGGCCGTCATACCATGGTAGGTGCGGTTCAGGAATGCGTTTTTGTTGGTAGAACATCGCCAAGCACTTGCTGCAATGAACAGTATCAAGGGTAAAAAAACAGAAATTCTTGTGAGTGCCTTCATGGGTGCGCGCGAAACGCTCATTTTAAAAATTTATTGTGCCCTTAGGCAATATTGGTAAAAACCTGCTGTATGTCGTCGTCGTCTTCGATTTTATCCAGCATTTTCTCAATGTCTTGTAGCTGTTCTTCTGTAAATTCTACGGGAGATGTGGGGAAGCGTTTTAAGCTGGACTTCAATACTTCAATGTTCATGTCCTCGAGCGCTTTCGCCAAGGTGCCAAACGCGGTATAATCTCCGTAAACCGTTAATGCGCCATCTATTTCTTCGATTTCCTCACAACCTGCGTCGATAAGTTCAAGTTCTAAGGTTTCCAAATCGAGACTTACGGAAGGAGCTAATTCGAACACGGATTTTCGGTTGAACATGAATTCCATGGAACCATTGGGAACTACGCCTCCTCCGGCTTTGTTAAAATAAGATTTTACGTTCGCAACTGTTCTTGTTGGATTATCGGTAGCACATTCTACATAGACCAATACACCGTGTGGACCTTTGCCTTCATAATTGACCTCCAAAAAGGAAGCAATATCCTTCTGTGTCGCTCGTTTAATAGCTGCCTCAATGTTGTCTTTGGGCATGTTCTCCGACTTGGCGTTTTGAATGGCAGTTCGCAATTTCGAGTTGGTCAACGGATCGCTTCCCCCCTCTTTTGCCGCCATGGTAATGGCCTTTCCTAATTTCGGAAACATTTTGGACATCTTGTCCCAACGTTTTTCTTTGGCTGCTCTGCGGTATTCAAATGCTCTTCCCATATGTGGATTTCAATAAATACAAAGTTAGAAGAATCTGCTTTAAATTTCAAACCTCATTCAGTAGAGCGCATCAGTTGGTGAATGTACTCCAAAAGAGCGTCTCTTCCATCCCCGTTTGTGGCTGAAGTTGTAAATAAAGGAGGGAGTTCTTCCCATGTTTCGAGAAGGGCCTCCTGCAATTTCAATACGTTGCGTTGAGCTTCGGCACGAGAAACCTTATCCAACTTCGTAAAAACTAAAGAAAACGGGATTTGTTCTTCACCACACCAATTGATGAACTCTAAGTCGATTTTTTGAGGCTCCAATCGAATGTCGATTAGAATAAAAACAAGGGTTAGGTTTTCACGATGTCGTAAATAACTCGATATGAGTTTTTGCCACTTCTCTCGTTGGTTTTTCGAGACCTTTGCATATCCGTAACCTGGAAGGTCTACTAAATACCAAGCGTCATTGATGATGAAATGGTTGATGAGCTGCGTTTTTCCAGGGGCACTCGATGTTTTTGCAAGGTTTTTCTTACTGAGCAACATGTTAATCAAGGAAGATTTGCCCACGTTTGATCGACCGATAAAAGCAAATTCAGGGAGTGTTGGCTTGGGACAAGCCTTATAATCCGAATTAGACATGACGAAGGCTGCCGAAGAAATTTTCATGAAACAAAGGTAGGCAATCCCTTATCGCGAACAAAACCAATGCTTTATTGTTAGGTTATTGTGGGAGTTTATAAAATTAAGGATGTAGAAATATTGGTGGGCATAAAAGCCCATACATTAAGGATTTGGGAGCAACGTTATGGAATGTTGGTACCCGAACGAACGGAGACCAAAATTCGAATGTACACCGATGAAGAATTGGTTTACTTGTTAAATGTTAGGATTTTATTAGACCATGGCTTAAAAATATCCAAGATTTCAGCTTTGAGCGCTACTGAGATTCGGGAAAAAGTAGCAGAGATCAAACTGGGAACTCCCGCAGGAGCGAGCCAGGAAAAGTTGATTTTGGCTTTAGTGGAAATGGATGAATCCCTGTTCAATAAAACCTTGGACGACATCATTGTTAATTCTTCGTTGGAACGAGCATTCAAGGATTGTTTAATTCCATTTTTTGACAGGATAGGTGTTATGTGGTTGACCAATTCGATCAATCCTGCCCAAGAACATTTTATATCGAACCTAATCCGTCAAAAAATCGTAGCGGAAATCAATCAGTTGCCGGTACCCGACCGCAATTCTCCGGTAGTAATGCTCTATCTTCCAGAACATGAATGGCATGAAATCGGAATTTTGTTTTATCAGTACCTGTTGAGGGTTAAAGGAGTTTTCACCATTTATCTTGGGCAAAGTTTGCCATACGACTCTTTGTTAATCGCGATAGAGAAAGTTCGTCCCGATGTCTTGTTGACCTCGTGGTTGACCTCGGTGGAGGAGCATTATGTTAAAAATTACTTCAAGCAATTACGTGCTGCACAGCCGGAATTAACCATTCTTGCCGGAGGTGCACAAATTGGGATCCATAAGGATGTTGTAAGTCCTTATGCCATTACGGTTCAGTCATCAGAAGTATTGATGGAACTTATTACAGCACCACATTTACAATTTTCCCAGGAACAACAATAATTTTCTTGGGTATATTTCCTTCAAGCCATTTCACGGAATCTTTGTGCTCGAGAACCGCCTTTTGTACTTCATCTATTCCATAATCGAGGGGAAGGTTCAGAATGAAGCGCATTTTTCCGTTGAATGAAATAGGATAATCGTAAGCCGATTCCACCAAGAACTCAGGATCAAAGGTTGGATAGGTAGCGTCGCACAAAGAACCGGAAGCGTGTCCCAATTTTTCCCAAATTTCTTCAGTTATGTGAGGGGCATAGGGTGCCAGTAACACGGTTAGAGGCTCAAGGATCTCTCGATGGTTGCACCGAGCTTCGAGCAACTCATTAACGCAGATCATGAAGGTAGAAACCCCCGTATTGAACGAAAATCGATCCAAATCATCCCGTATTTTTTTGATGGTTTTATGCAGGATTTTCCAATGTTCTTTCGCCGGCTCTGTTGTGGTCACTTCAAATGTTCCCTCCTTGTGAAAGAGTTTCCAGTATTTTTTCAAGAACCCATGAACCCCGGTAATTCCTTTAGTGTCCCAAGGTTTACTTTGCTCCACCGGTCCCAAAAACATTTCATACATTCGAAGGGTGTCGGCACCAAAACGTTCCACCAATTCATCCGGCGTTTGAACGTTGTATTTCGACTTGGACATTTTTTCAATTTCAACTCCACAAACATACTCACCATTGGCTCCGAGGATGAATTCAGCATCCTGAAATTCCGCCCTCCAAGCCTTAAAGCCTTCCAAGTCCAAACGGTCGTTGTCCACCAAGGAAATATCGACATGTATAGGATTGGTAGTATAGTTGTCTTTCAATTCTTTGCTTACAAACGTTGTCGTTCCAACAATCCTATAAACAAAACTGCTTCGACCGAGGATCATGCCTTGATTGATCATTTTTTTGAAAGGCTCGTCAAAAGGAACAAGCCCAAGATCGCGTAAAAATTTACACCAAAAGCGAGCGTAAAGCAAATGGCCTGTTGCGTGTTCTGCTCCACCCATGTACAAATCCACATTTCCCCAATAATCGATCGCTTCTTTCGACGCCAATCCTTTTGGGTATTGGGGATCGAGGTATCGTATAAAATACCAAGAACTTCCCGCCCAACCGGGCATGGTGGATTGTTCGTAATCGTAAAGGCCTTGATGCTTCCATTGTTTTGCTCTGCCCAAAGGCGGATCTCCGTCTTCGGTAGGCAGATACGATTCTACTTCAGGAAGGGTTAAGGGTAGGCTTGGTTCGTCGATGAGATAAGGTACTTCGTCCTTGTAATAAACAGGAATGGGTTCTCCCCAATAACGTTGTCGACCAAAAACCGCGTCTCGCAGGCGAAAATTAACCTTGCGCAAGCCTTTACCCTCCCGTTCAATCGCATCTAGCATGTTGGATAGGGCCTCTTTTACTGCTAGGCCATTCAGGAATCCTGAATTTATTAATGTTCCTTCTTTTGTGCCCCAAGCCCCTTCTTCAAAATCATGTTCTTGGTTGGGCGATATAACGGGAAGTATAGGCAAGGAGAAAAATTTAGCAAATTTAAAGTCTCTTTCGTCGTGCGCGGGGACGGCCATCACGGCACCTGTTCCGTAACCTACAAGGACATAATCACCAATCCACACTGGGATTTTTTCTTGGGTAAAAGGATGTAAAACGTAAGCCCCAGTAAATACCCCAGACACCGTATTTACATCCGCCATTCGCTCTCGTTCGCTGCGGTTCTTAGAAGAATTAACATAGGCTTCAACGGCTGATTTTTGATCCAAAGTGGTTAAAGTGTGTACGAGGTCATGCTCAGGCGCGAGGGTTACGAACGACACCCCGAACAAAGTATCTGGACGGGTCGTAAATACTTCTATACTTCCTTGGCCATTTTCCAGAGGAAAATGCACCGAGGCACCTTCACTCCTTCCAATCCAATTGCGCTGTGTTTCTTTGATGCTGTCGAACCAATCCAAAGTGTCCAATCCGTCCAAAAGTCGTTGGGCATAGGCCGTAATCCTGAGGTTCCATTGCTTCAGCAGTTTTCGCTCAACGGGATGGCCTCCTCGTTCTGAAAAACCATTGATCACCTCATCGTTGGCGAGCACCGTTCCCAAAGCAGGGCACCAATTGACATAGGACTCTCCCAGATACGCCAATCGGAAATTCATTAATATTTCGCGTTGTGTTTTCTCATTAAACGCTTTCCATTCTTCTGCGGTGAAAGGCTCAAGGTTCGCCTCAATACCACCGTGCAAGGAGGCGCGTTGTTCTTCTGCAAAACCCTCGGTTTCAAACTGGGCAATGAGTTGGTCAATGGGTTCCGCTTTATCCGTTACTGGATTGTACCAATGATTGAACAATTGACGGAAAATCCATTGAGTCCAGGCGTAATATTCTGGGGATGAGGTGCGGACCTCACGCGACCAATCGTAGTTGAAGCCAAGTTTATCCAACTGTTCTCGGTATCGCGCAATGTTTTGTTGTGTAGTAATGGCAGGATGTTGCCCCGTTTGAATGGCGTATTGTTCTGCCGGTAAACCAAAAGAATCATAGCCCATAGGATGCAAAACATTGAAGCCGCTTAACTTTTTGTATCGTGCATAAATGTCGGAAGCAATATACCCCAAGGGATGCCCAACATGTAGTCCCGCTCCTGAAGGGTAGGGAAACATATCCAACACGTAAAATTTGGGTTTGTTCAGGTCTAAAGAAACCCGATACGTTGCATTATTTTTCCAGTACGATTGCCATTTGCTTTCAATTTCGCGTGGATTGTATTCCATGATGTAGTTGCTTTGGCCGCAAAGATAGTAAAGCCCTTCAAACCCTTAAGGATTTTACCTCAAGAAAGAAGGGCATTGAAAATGCGTTCTACGGGAATTTTTTCGATGCAATTGCACGATTTTTTTTCCTGACATTGCGTACAATCATTGTCAAAAACCAAACATTGTGTTTGCGTTCCCAAGGGCGACCAACGTCCTGGATCAATCGGTTTTTTAGGTGAAAAAAGCCCTACTGTTTTTACATTCATGATGCCGGCTAAATGAAGTGGCCCTGTGGAGCACGCAACAAAACCTTTGGCTTGTTTTAAAACTCCCAAGAGTTCTTGGAGGGAATATTTCGCAACCGCGTTGATAACTCCCGGTATATGATCAAAACTTACGCCTATTTTTTCCGCTTCCACGGCCGTTCCTGAAACCACCACTTGGTAGCCCTGATCCGACAACCTTTGCGCTAATTCCACATAACAGCGGAGGGGATATTCTACCGCGCTTCCTTTGGAAAAGGGGTGAAGCACGATGTAATCGCCGCTGATGGGAGAACTTGAGTTTCCTTGAAAACTCATCGACATGTCCTGAATTTCTGAGAAGGAGGGGATATTTGTTTGCCCCAATGGTTTTAGGAGGTGAAAGTTCAATTGTGCTTCATGTAGGGGGGAGTTCTTTCGCGTAAAGTCTACCCTTTTATTGCAATAGATCCAATGAGCCCAACGGTGGCTTGTTCCGATGCGGTGCGTAATGTTGGCCTCTTTGGCCCACTGGGCTATTTTTTTTTGAGGAAAAACATGAAAAATCATGTCGGCGAACAAAGCCTGTTTACGTTCAACTTTGGTCATGTGCTCAACATCCTCCAAAAGTAAAACTTCATCCACGGGAGCAAAGCACTCGACCACGCTCTTCGTATAGGCTTTGCACAAATAAATCAAGGCCGCCTCTGGATAAAGGGATTTTAACTTCACGCACAAAGGCAGAGTTAGGACAACGTCACCAATGCTATCGGTACGAGAAACGATGATTCGCTTAATGGGTTTTTCGTTCTTCATACAAGCGCTTTACTTCTTGGTATTTAAAAAAATTCGATTGCGCGCTGATGCGGGCAATATGATAACCGGAGCGGCCATCCAAAAATCCGCGCTTGAAAAGATACATTTTTACAAACCTCCCTATGGCGCTAATGAAGGGTTGCATAGGATAGGGCTTTTTACCCAATTCCACGTATTTTTTGCCGTCAAGGTAGAATATCGATCGGCTCGTTCTCGGTGCTGACGATGCGAAGTATAAGAATAGTGTTCCAAGTGCCCCTCTAATAAGGAAGGAGTGAATGCCTCGGAACACACCAATTCTTCGTGCACCAAGTTTCCTTCCCAATAACAAGATTTTGGGAACAAGCGAACTTTGATGTCAGGATACCAACCCGAATGGTAGATCCATTTTCCACAATAATTGGTCAAACGATTCACAGCGTATGTTCCCTTTTCCCCTAAAGCTTTCATTTTAAGAATTGAATGTTGTAATTCTGAAGAAAGCACTTCATCCGCATCCAGGGATAATATCATATCGTAAGTAGCCAAAGCGTTTAGATCATTCTTTTGTTGTGCATAGCCTTGCCATTTTTGTTGGTGAAACGTTACGCCAAACGAACGACAAATTTCCATGGTTCGATCGGTTGAAAAGGAGTCCATAACAATGATTTCATCGGCAATTCCTTGTAAGCTTTCCAGGCAACGTGCGATATTTGGTTCTTCGTTGTAGGTAATGATGGTGGCCGTAATCAACATTGGGCAACTATTTTATACGGATCTTGTCCCCCACTTGGATAATATTCCCTTTGCCTGGATTTAATTTTTTGAGTTGAGCTAAGGACAAATGGTATTTCGCTGCAATTTTACCAAGGGATTCCCCAGACCTAACGGTATGGTATTTTTTAGGTTTTACAACGGGTTTTATAACAGGTTTTACGTTGGGGGAGGGAGGGGTTATTACCGGAATTTGTGTGTTGGTTTTTTTCAGCACGATTCGTTGTCCTACATATACGTTGGAGGTATTAAGGGCGTTCCATTCTAAAAGTTCATCGACGGACACCTTATATTTTGCAGCGATGGAAGACATCGTTTCATTGGGCTTTACTTTGTGGAAAACGTCGGTTCCAGAGAGGCTATCGCCGTAAAACAATAAGCTATCCTTATTCAAGGGCTCAACGTTGGGCAGGTTTTTAGGAGTAATCGGATTTTCCAACAGGTACAAGGAGTCTTCCATGGATACTAAGAGCAGTATTTTATCCAGGGGACCGGTTACACAGCGTTGTTTTATCGATGCCGGAATATATTCGGCTTTATAAATAGGGTTTAAGTCTTTAATTTCTTGTAATTCCCAGTCCAAATTTTTTGAAATGGTAGCCATCGAAAGCCCCCTTTTTAGGCACATAGTGTCCAGCTGCGCGTTGTGGATTTTTGCAGGAGCAGGCATAAGGTTGTGTTCCTGGTGGTAGGTCATCATGTAGGCAGCAGCAATGAACGTGGGAACATAGCCCTGGGTTTCAGAAGGCAAATACGGACGAATATCCCAGTAGTTTTTTTGGTTTCCTGACCGCTGAAGTGCACGGTTTACCGTTCCTGGTCCAGCATTGTATGCGGCCAAGGCAAGGTTCCAGTCACCATAAATCCCAAAAAGTTTTTTTAGATAACGGCAAGCAGCGTCCGTTGCTTTGATAGGATCCATTCGCTCGTCTAAATAGGAGGTTTCTTCTAATCCGTAATAGAGCCCCGTTCGGTACATGAATTGCCACAATCCTAAAGCACCGGCCTTGGATTTAACTTGAGGCCGCAATCCGCTCTCGATGCAGGCTAAATATTTTAATTCCAAAGGAAGGCCATATTCGGATAATTTTTCTTCAAACAAATCGAAATATAAAGCTGACCGTCCTAAAACAATTTTGACAAAAGCGCGTCGGTTTTTAGCAAAAAAACGGATTGAATTAAGGGTAATATTATTGCAATCAAATCCAAAAGGACTTTTTTGATTCATTTGATCTAATCGTTCGCAGTATTCTTTGTCGCTAAATTCGGGGAGCATATCAGGTTCATAGTTCAGCGCTTTAATGATGGAATCGGAAACCGTTGAGTTCGCATAATCAGCGTAGAAATATTGCAAGGATTGTGTAACTGTGTTGAGGAAAGGATTTAATCCTAAAGAGTCTTTACCCGCACCGTTGGGAGGGGTGTTTTGAGCGAAAAAGGACGTCGACAGCCCTAAAAACATCCACAAAAAGCTATACCATCGAGTTTTTAACGATTGCTGACGCATGAAATAAAAGGGATTCGTTAAAATTATCGGTCATGAGTTGTACGCCAAAAGGTAATCCATTGGTATGAAAAGCAAAAGGCAGGCTGATTGCAGGATTGCCCGTCAAATTTGCATGAACGGTATAGATGTCTTGAAGGTACATGGTTATAGGGTCTTTAACTTCCCCTATTTTAAAAGCGGTTGAGGGCGTTGTAGGCATGATAAGGCAATCTGCTTTCTCAAACATATGACGGGTATGGTCTTGCAGTAAGCGACGAACTTTTTGTCCCTTGGCATAGTAGGCTTCGTATTGTTCATTGGATAAAACAAAAGTGCCCGTAATGATTCTACGTTTTACCTCTTCGCCGAACCCTTCACTTCGGGATTTGGTGTACACCTCATCGGTGCCAAAAGCGTCATTTGACCGATAACCAAAATGAACTCCGTCAAAGCGTGAGAGGTTGGAAGACGCCTCTGCGGTCGTTAACACATAATAAACGGGAACGACATACGCTAAATACGGAAAATCAAAATAAGTGATCGTGTGCCCCGCTTGCTCCAATCTTGAAATAAGTTCAACTAAATGCGCATGCACTTCGGGATCAAGTTGAGGGTGGTCTAGGTAGTCCTTGATGACGCCGAATCGTAGGCTTTTTTGTGTTATCGGTGCTTCTTGCACTTCCAAGGAAGAACTTGTTGCGTCCATGGCGTCCTTTCCAGCCATGATTTCATAAAGGGTTTGGGTGTCTTTAATGGATTGACTGAAAACCCCTATTTGGTCAAAGGAGGACGCGTAAGCAATTAACCCATAACGGCTAATCCTTCCGTAGGTAGGTTTAAATCCTATGGTGTCTGTCCATGATGCCGGTTGCCTAACCGAACCTCCGGTGTCCGAGCCCAGGGCCGCGGTGCACAATCCTGCAGCAACAGCCACCGCTGAGCCTCCTGAAGAACCTCCTGGAACATATGCTTCATTATGAACATTGCGAACTGGGCCGTAGAACGATTTTTCATTGGAGCTCCCCATGGCAAATTCATCGCAATTCAAACGACCAATGACGATGGCGTCTTGATCGATGAGCCGCTGCAAACATGTGGCAGTGTAAAGAGATTCGAAGTTTTGGAGAATTTGTGAAGAGGCACTTACTTGATGACCTTTATAGCAAATGTTATCCTTGATGCCCAAGACCAGCCCCGCCAAGGGTCCTGCGGTTCCAGCTTTGATTTTTTGGTCAATTTCGTGGGCGGATGTTCGAGCGGATTCTTCAAATACTTCAACAAAGGCATTGAGGTGCTTTTGCTGCTCGATACGAAGCAAGTAATGATTAACAATATCAACAACCGATTTTCCCAACCGAAGATCCGATTGGATTTCATCAATATCGGAATACATAGGGATTATTTTTCCTCTATGGATTTTTTATCCCCTTCTGCCGTGTTTTTTTCTTGCCCCTTGGAAGCATCTTTGAATTCGCGAATCCCTTGGCCTAAGCCCTTCATCAATTCTGGAATTTTTCTGCCACCAAACAACAATAAAACAATTGCGAGAATTAAAATGATTTCAAAAACACCAAATTTTCCACCCATATCGATTGTTATATTAGTATCAAAGGTACAATAAATTAAAGAAACAACAAGGTTGTATTATAACTTTCTAGCGACTTCCACTTCTTCGTAGGCTTCCACCAAATCACCAATTTGGATGTCGTTGTACTTATCGATGTTCAAACCGCATTCATAATTGTTTTTTACCTCGCGCACATCGTCTTTGAATCGTTTTAGGGATCCAAGTACTCCGTTATGGATAACGATTCCATCGCGAATTACCCGAACTTTAGCACTGCGTTTAATGATACCATCCACGACATAGCATCCGGCAATTGTCCCAACTTTTGTGATGTCAAACGTTTCACGGATTTCCGCAGTACCAATGATTTGTTCTTCAATATCCGGAGAAAGCATTCCTTCCATGGCCGATTTAATTTCTTCAATGGCCTTGTAAATAACGGAATACAAGCGAATATCAATTTGTTCGGATTCTGCCAATTTACGGGCACTCAACGATGGACGAACTTGGAACCCAAGGATGATAGCATTGGAGGCGGAGGCAAGGTTGATATCTGCTTCGGAAATGGCTCCAACGCCTTTATGCACGATGTTTACCTGGATTTCATTGGTTGAAAGACCTAATAGCGCATCGGACAAGGCCTCAATAGAACCGTCCACATCTCCTTTTACAATTAAGTTCAATTCTTTGAAATCACCAATGGCCAATCGGCGGCCAATTTCATCTAAGGTGATGTGTTTATTGGTTCGAAGGCCTTGCTCTCGGTATAGTTGTTCTCGTTTTGAGGCCAAGCCTTTTGCTTCGCGTTCGTCGTCTAAAACATGGAACTTGTCTCCGGCACTTGGCGCACCGTTAATTCCTAATACTGCTACTGGAACGGATGGGCCTGCAATTTTAAGCGAATTCCCGTGTTCGTCCTGCATCGCCCGTATTTTACCATAATGTCGGCCTACCAAAACCACATCGCCAATTCGTAAGGTACCTGTCTGAACAAGCATGTTGGTTACGTAGCCTTTGCCTTTGTCCAGCGAGGATTCAATGACTGTTCCAACCGCGTTTTTATTGGGATTTGCTTTAAGTTCTAATAGTTCGGCTTCAAGCAGGATTTTTTCCAATAATTCAGGAATGTAAAGCCCTTGTTTCGCCGAAATTTCTTGGCATTGATATTTACCTCCCCACTCTTCAACTAATATGTTCATTTGGGACAACTGTTCTCTGATTTTTTCAGGATTTGCTCCGGGCTTATCGATTTTGTTGATTGCAAAAATCATCGGAACACCTGCGGCTTGGGCGTGAGAAATGGCTTCTTTCGTTTGAGGCATGACGTCATCATCGGCAGCGACTAAGATGATAGCGATATCGGTTACTTGAGCTCCCCGAGCACGCATCGCGGTAAACGCTTCGTGACCGGGAGTATCTAAAAACGTTAATTTTCGACCGTCTGCTAAGGTAACGGAATACGCTCCGATGTGCTGGGTAATACCCCCTGCTTCACCACTGGTTACGTTGGCATTTCGAATGCGGTCGAGCAAGGAAGTTTTACCATGATCGACGTGTCCCATAACGGTAACAATTGGAGACCTCGGCAATAAATCTTCGGGCGCATCTTCAACAACCGCGATGGAATCCTGTACATCTGCGCTGATAAATTCGGTTTCAAAGCCAAACTCGTCGGCAACAATTTGAATGGTTTCGGCGTCCAGGCGTTGATTGATTGAAGCGAAAATCCCAAGCGACATACACGCTGAAATTACTTGTGTTGCCTGAACATTCATCATGATCGCCAGTTCGGATACCGTAACAAATTCTGTTAATTTTAGAATTTTATCGTCCATTTCTGCAGCAAGAAGTTCTTCTTGTCTTTTTTGAGCAATGGATTCTCGCTTAATTTTACGGTTTTTTGAAGATTTAGATTTTCCTCCTTGGTTGGATAAACGCGCCAAGGTATCCTTAATTTCTTTTTGGATATCTTGTTCGGAGATTTCTTTTTTGTCTTGTTTCAGTCCTGGTTTGTCGGCACTTGTTTTATTGGCGGAAGCAGATGAAGGCTCTACTTTTTTAATTCTTTTACGCTTTCTTTTTGCTTCTTCTGAAGCATTGGAATCAGCCGTGTTTTGTGTTTTTGGTTTTTCAACCGGGAGTTCAATTTTTCCAAGAACTGTTAAACCACTTAAAACGGTCCTTTCGGTTTTTATCGTTTCTATTTCTGGGGCCTTATTCGTAGGTGTTTTTTCTTGGGGTTCAGGAGTTGTGGCCTCCGATTTAACCTCTTCTACTTTAGGCGTTTCTGCCTTTTTCTTGGGGGAAAATTCGTCAAGGTTAATTTTGCCCACCACATTAATGGTCGGTTCTTTGGGTTTTGAGGAAGCCGTTTCTCCTCCCAAAACACTGCGTTTTATTTCATCTAAGTTTATTTCATCTCCGTCATCTTCCACAGGAATTGATTTAGAGACCGAAGGCTCTGGTTTCGTTTCTTGAAGCGAAATAGTTTCCTTTTTTTCTTTAATTAACGCAGCCTTGGATTGATCTTTTAGTGTTTGATCTGCAGCAAACTCCGACCTTAGAATATGGAAATGTTCCGGATCAAGCTTAGAGTTTGGATTTGAATCTATAACGATACCTTTCGTTGCCAAAAACTCAATAAGGGTAGGTAACCCTACGTTGAGTTCACTAGCGGCTTTTCCTAATCGAATGGGTTTATCAGACATATTTTTTGTTCGTGCGTTTATGGACTATTACGGGACTATTCAAATTCAGCGTTCAGAATTTTGAAAACTTCTTCAACGGTTTCTTTTTCAAGTTCAGTGCGTTTAACTAATTCTTCAACGGTCATTTCAAGCACGGCTTTCGCAGTATCACAACCTACAGATTTTAATTCGTCGATAATCCAGCCATCAATCTCATCGATGAATTCTTCCAAATCAACGTCTTCTACATCTACTTCTCCTTCTCGGTATACGTCGATTTCATAACCCACTAATTTTCCTGCGAGCTTGATGTTGTTTCCCCCTCTTCCAATGGCTAACGACACCTGGTCTGGCTTCAAATACACTTTGACCCGCTTTTCCTCTTCGTTGATTTCCATGGAGGTTATTTTCGCAGGAGAAAGGGCTCTTTGAATCAGCAACTGCTGGTTAGAGGTATAATTAATGACATCGATATTTTCGTTCTTTAACTCTCGTACAATGCCATGAATTCTACTTCCTTTCATTCCAACGCAGGCACCTACAGGGTCGATGCGGTCGTCATAAGACTCAACAGCCACCTTGGCACGCTCGCCTGGTTCACGTACAATTTTCTTAATGGTAATAAGGCCATCAAAAACCTCAGGAACTTCTAATTCAAAAAGACGCTCTAAAAATTCAGGGGCCGTTCTTGAGAGAATAATGACCGGCGTACTATTCCGCATATCCACTTTGGAAACCACGGCACGTACTGTTTCTCCTTTTTTGAAGAAATCTGCTCCAATTTGTTCTGATTTGGGTAGGATAAGTTCGTTTTTGTCGTCATCAAGCACCAAAATTTCTTTTTTCCAAACTTGATATACCTCACCCGTAATAATTTCGCCAATTCGCTCTTTGTATTTTTTATACAAATGATCTTTTTCTAATTCCAAGATACGGGAGATCAAATTTTGACGCAAGGACAACACATTGCGACGTCCAAAATCAGCAAATTTAAATTCCTCGGTTACCGATTCTCCGATTTCAAAGTCAGGCTCAATTTTAATGGCATCAGAATAAGCGATTTCGGTGTTAGAATCCTCCACTTCGCCGTCGTCTACAATCTCTTTATTCAAGAAAATTTGCACATCTCCCTTATCGATATTTACAATAACATCAATATGGGCATCTGTGTTGAATTTTCGTTTAAGCATAGCCCTGAAAACATCTTCAAGGACATGTTGCATGGTTTGTTTGTCAATGTTTTTTAGGTCCTTGAATTCCGAAAAGGATTCTACTAAATCAATACTATTCATAAATAACTATTTAAAGGATATAACACGTTTGATTTCTTTTATTTCTGCTTTCAAATATTCGATACGTTCGGTAATTACTTCCGCTTTTTTTTTGGGTAGCTTTATCTTTTTTTCGCAATCAACAATCCAACACTGGTCATTGTACGCAATTAGCACGCCTTCTACCACTTCCCCTGTTTTTTTAAGGAGGCTAATTTTCTTTCCGGTGTGTTTAATGAATTGTTTTTCATGGCGCAGAGGTTTGTCCATTCCCGCAGAGGAAACGTTTAATTCAAAGTCCTCTTTTTCGCGGTCCAAATTGTGTTCGATATTCCTTGACACAGAAATGCAATCCTCAATCGAAACCCCACCTTTTTCACAATCCAATTCCACATTAATGACATTGGTAGCAGATACGGTTAAATCAACGACGAACAATCCCCGATCCAATACATCGATTCGTTCTTGTGCTAATTTTAATATTAATCCTTTGTCCATTACCGTTAAAAAAAGAGGGGACTTTCGTCCCCTCAAACCACTAATATGCTACAAAGCTAGGAATAAAAACGCAATTACGAAAATTTTTCTAGCAACTTAACTAATTTTGTTCATGCTGATAGAATTAGAAGATAAAATAATTTCCGATGAAATTTTCAAAAGAAAATTTGTCTGCGACCTTAATCGTTGTAAAGGTTCCTGTTGCGTTTTAGGTGATGTGGGCGCACCATTGTTAAAGGAGGAAGTGCCGCTGTTGAGCCACGCATTACCTGCAATTAAACCCTACATGAGTTCTGAAGGCATTCAAGCGGTGGAATCACAGGGAGTGGCTACGGTCGACTCCGAAGGCGAATATGTTACCACCCTGGTAAATGGTAAGGAGTGTGCTTTTGTATACTTGAATGAAGAAGGCGTTGCATTATGTTCTATTGAAACCGCTTCAAAACAAGGGGTTATTCCTGACATAAAGCCCATTTCTTGCGCACTTTACCCTATTCGCGTTAGAAAACTGAACGATTTTACCGCCATTCAATTTGACGAGTGGGATATCTGCAATTCCGCCAATGCTTGTGGTGAAAGATTGGGAATTCCAGTTTATCTATTTTTAAAGAAACCTCTGGTAAGAGCTTTTGGGGAAGAATTTTTTCAGGAGCTACGAAACATAGCTCCTGAAATCGAAAAACTTTCGGAATAATTATTCTGACTAAAAGCTTAATGCGCCTCCTCTTGTTCCCAGTCTTTTAAGGGTACGTTTTGAGGAATAAAGTCTTCCTCAGACCCGGGTTTGGAATAGTCATAAGGCCAACGATGCACGGTTGGAAGTTCTCCTGGCCAGTTGCCATGAACGTGCTCAACCGGGGTGGTCCATTCGAGGGTGTTAGATTTCCATGGATTTTGAGGCGCTTTAGGTCCTCGGAAAATGCTGTAGAAAAAGTTGAATAAGAATACAGCTTGTCCGATAGCGGCAATGATTGCAAAGGTCGTGATAATCACATTTAAATCCATGATCATAGCATAGGAGTCTGTATCGAAGGTTTCATATACTGAATAATTATAATATCTTCTTGGAGCTCCAGCTAGACCGACGAAATGCATTGGAAAGAATACTCCGTATGCTCCAACTAACGTTATCCAAAAATGTACATAACCCATTCGAGTATTCATCATTCGCCCATACATTTTAGGAAACCAATGATAAACCCCAGCAAACATTCCGAATACCGCCGACATACCCATAACGATATGGAAGTGTGCAACAACGAAATAGGTATCATGAATAGCGATATCCAACGCTGAATCTGCCAGGATGATACCAGTAACTCCACCCGTGATGAAGGTTGAAACAAGAGCAATTGCAAAGAGCATCGCTGGTGTAAAAACGATAGAACCTCTCCATAACGTAGTGATATAGTTGAACACTTTAACTGCGGAAGGGATTGCAATGAGCAAAGTGGTAAATACAAATACGCTACCTAGAAAAGGATTCATTCCTGTGATAAACATGTGATGTCCCCAAACGATGAACGATAAAAATCCAATGGCCAAGATCGATCCAACCATGGCTTTGTAACCGAAAATGGGTTTGCGAGAATTGGTCGCAATAATTTCGGAGGACAATCCCAAAGCTGGAAGTAAAACGATGTATACCTCAGGGTGCCCTAAAAACCAAAACAAGTGCTGAAATAAAAGCGGTGATCCGCCATGATTGGTTAACATTTCGGAACCTACCATGATGTCGGAAAGGTAGAAACTCGTACCGGCTAATCGGTCCATTATCAGCAACAGGGCCGCGGACAATAGCACAGGAAACGAAAGAACACCTAGGATAGCCGTAACAAAGAAAGCCCAAATAGTAAGGGGCATTCTCAACATTGACATACCAGCGGTTCTTAAATTCAATACTGTAACAATGTAATTAAGACTTCCTAGTAATGATCCGGCAATGAAAATCGCCATAGAGATCAACCACATGGTCATTCCAAGACCGGCTCCGCCGCCGAGCTGAGGAAGGGCAGAGAGAGGAGGATATACAGTCCACCCTGACATTGCTGGCCCGTTACCATCGGCACCTAAATCAATTCCAAAAATGCTTCCATTGAAAATAAAGAGCGAAAGGAACATGATTAAAGACGAGGCAAAAAAGAACCAAAAAGAGAGCATGTTTAGGAATCCAGATGCCATATCTCGTGCGCCTAGCTGCAATGGAATAAGCAAGTTGGAGAAAGTTCCTGATAATCCTCCGGTTAATAAAAAGAAGACCATGATTGTACCATGAATCGTTACTAAGCCCAAATACATGTCCTCTTGAAGCACACCATTCGGGGCCCAATATTCACCAAGGAAAAAGTGAAGAAATTCAGATTTTTCACCAGGCCAAGCCAATTGTATACGAAAAAGAATGGAGAGCATCATAGCCACCAAGCCCATGAATACGGCAGTCATTAAGAACTGCTTGGCAATCATTTTATGGTCTTGACTAAAAATATACTTGCTCACAAAAGTTTCTTCGTGATGATCGTGTTCATGATGAGCGTCGTGATGAGAAGCCATTTTAATTAGTTTAATCGTTTATTTATTTAACTTTCTTTTGCAGGTGTTTCAATGGGAGCAGCAGCAGTTGCTGGAATGAAGGAGTTTCTGAAGGTTTGCTTCATTTTGTTTTTCATCCACTTTTGGTATTCATTTTTATCCATCACCACCACAATCATTTTCATTCCGTAATGGGCTCCACCGCAAATTTTATTGCACATTAATACGTAGTTGAAGGTGGCTAAATTTTTGATTTTTCGCATTTCCTTGGTCGTATGAATTGGCGTAAACTTCAAGCGTGTAGATAATCCTGGAACAGTATTCATTTGTTGTCGGAAATGAGGGAAATAAGCAGAGTGAATTACGTCTTTAGAACGAAAGCTGAATTCATATGCTTGATCCTTGCATAAATAAAGGGTGTCTTTTTGAATGATATCGTTCCAAGCAGCGGCATCTTCTTTCGAATTGTGCGTAGCTTTCATTTGTTGTAACAAACGAATTAGGCGTTCTTTTCGGTCTAAGCGTTCTTGCAAGCTTGTAGCTACTGAATCGGATAAAACAAGATCGTTGTCATTGAGTTTTTTCTTGATATCTAAAATACCATCCGGTCCTTGCATCATAGCGTTTATGGACGAGTCAATAGAGGCAGAGGTAATAAGTCCTAATTCATTACTTGCGGTAATTAGCTTGTAGTCCGATCTCCCTAAGGTATTATCCATTCCTGCATACCGGGCGGTCCAGTTAAAACGTTGTGCGTACAATTCGATTTTAACCGCATCCTTTGCGGCAGGAGCTGTAATTTCATTCCATGTTTTAAGCCCAAGAATAATGATAACCGCCAATACTACCGCAGGCACAGATGTCCAAAGTAATTCGAGTTTATTGCTGTGGGAGAAATAGTAGGCTTTAACCCCCGGGCGACGCACATATTTGTACGCGAAATAGAAAAGTAAGAAGTTGGTGATAAAAAACACCAGAATTATAATGATGAAGTTCAGGTTTAATAACCAGTCAGTACTTTGACCTTCGAGTGAGGCTGAGGGGCCTCTTCCGGTCCAACCGTATTTATAGACTAAATAAAGGAAGCCTCCGAATTGAAATACGTTGAATACTAACATAAGTTTAGAATTCAAGTAGTTGTCCCTGTTGGGTATTTCATGCTCTTCTTCTTTGCGGTTTTTACGCGCTAACTCATAAAGGCGCGTAAGTTGAGCAATGGCGATAGCACCTAAAACAATAATTCCAAGAATGATTAATTTGCTTTCCATTTTAATTAAATAAGTTAAAATTCATGGTGTATACTCTCGTCAAGAAAGGGATGGTGTACTGGCAATAACGGAGCCTTTGTTAGATTTTTTAGCAAGATCATAATAAATGCACCTGCCATAAGTAAAAGCATTCCAAGTTCAAGAATTCCTAATTGAGCATTAACGCCAAGTGAACCTGCAGACACCATGATATAAACATCCAACCAATGTCCTAAAAGAATGATGATGCCTACAAACATGAGGATTCCGCTATCGCGTTTAGCGTCGCGCGACATCAAGATTAGCATAGGAAAGATGAAGTTTATAAGAAACATTCCAAAATACAATACCTTAAAGTTTTCGGTGCGCATTACGTAATAGGCTACTTCTTCACCGATATTCGCGTACCAAATAAGCATGTATTGTGAAAACCATAGATAAGACCACAAAAAGGATATGGCAAAAATCCATTTCCCTACATCATGAATGTGCGATTCGTTGATTTGTGGTAAGTAGCCTAGTTTCTTTAGGTAAATAATGGTAAGAACAATTACCACCATGGCGGAAACCCACATGCCGGCAAATGTGTACCATCCAAAAAGGGTGCTAAACCAATGCACATCAATAGACATCAACCAATCCCAGGCAGAAGTTGAACTGAAAACCGCAAAAAACACTAAGAATGTAGCTCCTTTTCGGTAGTTTTTAAAATGAATCTCCGTTCCACCAACCTCGTCTTCCAATAGCGATCTCTTTCTAAATCCTCTCAGAAAAATCAAATAAACGGCGAAATAGGCAAGGGTGCGTATCCAAAAGAAAGCAATGTTTAAATAGGCTGATTTTCCTTCTATTATATGATCTTCTTTGACGACCTCTTCATCCATCCATATGTAAATATGCGCCCCCTTCATTACGGTAATAAGTAAGAGAACACCACCTAAAACCCCAATACCATAGGGTAAATAGAGCGCAACGGATTCCACAACACGTTTGATTACTGCATACCAGCCCGCTTCAGTAGCATAATTCAACGCCAAGAAAAACAATGCGCCGAGTCCAATAGCGAAAAAGAAGAAAGCATTAATCAATCCATTGGTCATAATCCGGGTAAGAAAATGTTCTTCCCCTGCTCCAAGTATTATCCCTAAAGTAGAGAGCACGCCACCAATAATTAATAAACTTAAAGCAAAACGTTTCGCTTTAGGTGTAATTTGAAATTTTTCAGAAGGATTAGTTAACTCCATGGGTTACTATTTAGTTTTAGTCGTATCTGTAAATGCGATTTTACCGGTTTTAGCATAGTCTTTATACTGAATGCTTCGGATGTAATGTATTACGGTCCATATTTCTTCTTTGTTCAGCAAAGATCTGTGAGCGCCCATCATGCCTTTACCATAATAGATGGAGTAAAACATTTGTCCGTCTGATAAAGCCATTCTTTGCGCCTCAGTATAGTTTGGCACACCATTGTATGCTCCAGAAGTAACCATTGGACCATTTCCATCACCTTTTTCTCCATGGCAATGTTGGCACATAGCCGTGTATATTTTTTTTCCTTTTTCGATAACTTTTTCACTGAAGGCAACGCCGTTAATTTTGTCGGCAGCCGCTAAAGTGTACTCATCTTGTGAAGAGAGTCTTTCGTTGAACAATCCGTGGGTGTTTTTCATCAAGGCATTTGGTAAATGTTGGTAAGGCAACATGGTCTTCACCAAATTACTATCCGTACCATAAAAAGGAATGGTGAATTCTGGAGGAGTAAGGGCAGTTAGTTGAACTTTTTTGTTTTCATCAATTCTTCCACGAACCTCTCCGTAATCTACATATGCTTCAATAGCCGGTGAGCGGTACATGTCGGGCATGTACTCTAGGCCCGGACTGTCTGGATCTGAACTACATGAGGTAAAGGCGAACAATCCAAAAAGAAGAACACCTGTATATTTAATAAATGATTTTTTCATTCTCTTGACTAAATACTCTTATTTAATAACTTTCTTTTCCAATTCTTCGAAACCGGTGTTTTTGAGCAGTTCATCCAATTCAGATTCACTGATCGATTGATCTTGTAGCCGTATTTCCATGACAAATTTATCATCGGTCGTTCTTGGGTCTGGATTTTGTGCGGGCATTCCCGGAAGCGTTCGGTTGAGCAATAAATACGTTATAGCCATTCCATGAGCTGCACACAAGACGGTAAACTCAAAAGAAACAGGAATGAATGCTAGCATGTTTTCTGCGTAGGTAAAATTGGGTTTTCCTCCAACATTCATTTTCCACTCACGCACCATAAAATAATGCATTCCAATGGTTGCAAGGGTTAATCCGGTTAAGCCATATAAAAAGGCCATGATGCCCAGTCTAGTCCCTTTAACTCCTATAATTGGATCAATCCCGTGGATTGGAAAAGGGCTGTATACTTCAGCAATTTTAACGCCATTGGACACGAGTTTCTTAGCGCTGTTTTTAAGCACCTCGTCGTCTCCATACATTACATATATTAGTTTATCTGCCATGACAATTAATGGTGTTTGTGATAATCTGGGGATTCTTTATACGATTGGCCTGAACCTTTAAGGATCGTTTTTACTTCGTTCAAAGCTAATACAGGGAAGTATCTTGCGAACAACAAGAAAAACACAAAAAAGAGGCCAATGGTTCCAATATATACGGCAATATCAATATGACTTGGATAATGCATACTCCAAGCCGCAGGAATGTAGTCCCTATGAATCGAAGTAACAATGATTACGTAACGCTCGAACCACATACCGATATTGACAATAATTGAAATGAAGAAGGTGAACAATAAGCTTCTTCGCAATTTTCTAAACCACATCAATTGCGGAGAAATAACGTTACAGGTCATCATTGACCAATAGGCCCACCAGTAAGGACCAGTAGCCCGGTTAAGAAACGCATAGGCTTCATACTCAACTCCTGAATACCATGAAATGAATAATTCGGTAATGTAGGCTGTTCCAACAATGGACCCGGTAACCATGATTACAACATTCATATATTCGACGTGTTTTGTATGAATATACGCCTCCAGTTTCATGGCTTTACGCATGACCAACAACAAGGTTTGTACCATTGCAAATCCAGAAAAAACGGCCCCGGCAACAAAGTAAGGCGGGAAAATCGTTGTGTGCCAACCAGGTATTACGGATGTAGCAAAGTCGAAGGATACAATGGAGTGAACGGAGAACACCAAAGGAGTTGCAAGACCTGCCAATACCAAGGAAACCAATTCAAACCTGTTCCAGTGTTTAGCTCTTCCAGACCAACCAAAAGAAAGGATAGAGTACATTCTTTTCGCTACTGGTTTTTTAGCGCGATCGCGTATAGTCGCGAAGTCAGGGATCAATCCAATGTACCAAAACACCAAAGAAACTGATAAATAGGTAGATATAGCGAAAACGTCCCATAAAAGAGGGGAGTTGAAGTTCACCCACAATGAACCAAAATGGTTTGGTAAAGGAAGAACCCAATAACCAACCCACAAACGACCCATGTGAATCAAAGGAAAAGTTCCTGCCATAAAGACGGCAAAAATGGTCATCGCTTCAGCGGAACGATTAATTGCCATTCTCCATTTTTGACGGAAAAGCAATAAAACTGCCGAAATTAAGGTGCCTGCGTGACCAATACCTACCCACCATACGAAGTTGGTAATATCCCAAGCCCATCCGATGGTTTTATTAAGTCCCCAAACCCCAATCCCGGTTCCTAGCAAATAACAAATAGAGCCAACGCCGTATAGACCTATGATTAATGCAATGGTAAATAGTATATACCACATTCTTGGAGCCTTGTCTTCAATAGGCTTACAAACGTCTTCCGTTACGTCATGGTATGTTTTATGACCCAGGATTAACGGTTCTCTTATGGCTGCTTCTTTTTGCATTTCTTATTTTTTTGAAAGACCTTAATTATGCTTCGTTTCTTACTTTAACCTTGTACCAAATGTTGGGCTTAACTCCAACCTCCTCAAGGGCTTGATATGCTCTTTTACTTTGCGTACTCTTGTATACCGAAGAATTATAATCGTTCCAATCACCAACGGTAATAGCTTGGGTAGGACATGCCTCAGAACAAGCCGTTTGGAGTTCCCCGTCTTCGATAACACGCGCTTCTTTTTTGGCGTCTAATTTTACGCTTTGAATGCGTTGAACACAGAATGAACATTTTTCCATTACACCACGAGTTCTAACGGTAACATCTGGATTCAATACCATTCTTCCAAGGTCATCTTGTGCCGGGTTAACTTCGGTGAATTTTTTGTACGATGGATAATTAAACCAGTTGAAACGACGCACTTTGTAGGGACAATTGTTCGCGCAATATCGCGTACCAATACATCGGTTGTAAGTCATTTGATTCAACCCTTCGTTGCTGTGAGTGGTTGCAAGCACTGGACAAACGGTTTCGCAAGGGGCGTGATTGCAATGGTGGCACATCAATGGCATATGAACAACGGTTGGATTAACCGTTGCTTTTTCCGCTTCTGAATAGCTGAAGTCTTCTTCTTTTTTCTTCCCAATAGCTTCTTCTGCATTCGACACATAATACCTATCAAGTCGTATCCAGTGCATCTCTCTTCCGCGTCGAACTTCGTCTTTACCAACTACAGGAACATTATTTTCTACTTGACAAGCCACCAAACAAGAACCGCAACCAATACAAGAAGACAAATCTATGGTCATGCCCCATCGATGTCCTATTTTCTCAACAGGATGTGCATTCCACAAGTCAAATTCTGATACAGGTGCCTTTTCGTGATGACCATGTTCGTTCAGCCTTTCCAACATGTGAGGAGGGTTGTATGCTTCCTTGGCTTTCGTTTTATAAGTGTTTAAGGAGGTCTCCTTTACAATGGACTCCCGGCCCATCACCGTGTGATGTATCTGGGTTGCCGCAATTAAATAAGTTCCTTCTTGTTTTTCGACTTTTGCCGCACCCGAATATTGAAGCATGCCGGCTGATGATCTAAGCATTGGATAAACATTGGCTCCTATGGTTTTTTTCGTTCCGTCGTCAGCTAAATCGTATCCGCCGTATTCTTTGGTTTGATAAGCCCCTTTTCCAATGGCTTCTCCTCCTGCCCCTCTTCCATATCCAAGAGCAACACCAACGGTATTCAATGCTTGTCCTGGTTGCGGGTATACAGGTAAAGTTACGGAAACTCCATTGACCGTAATTTTTGCAAGGTTTAGTCCATGTTCTTGGTCATACGTTGTCGCGTAACCAAGCTCCTCCATTTGATAAGGGTTCATGGTTATGTAGTTGTCCCAAGTCACTTTAGAAATTGGATCTGGAAGTTCTTGTAGCCATGGATTGCTCGCCATAGCCCCGTCACGAATCGCTGTTTTTTGATAAAAATTAACTTCCCAATCACCAGGGTTCTTATTGGATGAAGGGATATTTACTGGGGTAAATGTATTGGTAAATGCTGGAATAGTAGTTCCAACACAGCTGTTATGAACTAACAAATCAAAGTTGCCAGTATATGCACCACGTATCGTATCGTAAGCAAACGTTGAGTCTTTGCCCGTTCTTTTAGTTAAACCAGCCCAAACATAAAAAGATTCTAATACGGAACAGGTGTCTCCTAAAGGACGAATGGTGGGCTGAGCTACGGAATATTCTCCTGATTTTGGCTGAAAATCCATCCAGCTTTCCAAGGGATGGTGATCAGGAACGATGTAGCTTGCCAAGGAAGACGTTTCATCGCTATACTTTGCAGTGGACACAAAAAGAGGTAGTTTTCCGAGAGCGGCCTTGAGTTCTTTTCCTTGCGAGTGGGTATAAACTGGATTGGTGCCCAAATCGATTAATACATCGGGACCCTTACCTTTAAGAATATTCGAGAACAATACTTCAGCCTTGGAGTTCTCCGCACCAAAAAGTCTTACATCGTTTGACAAATCAATCGTTGTTCCGTAGGCAGATAATTGATGATTAATCGCGTTAACCAATAATTGGTCTTCTAAGCGGTTTGTTCCACATACAACCAATGAATTTTTTCCGGATTTTCTTAAGGATTTAACCGCTGCGTTTGCAATTTTCAATAAATCACCTTTCAATCCTGTACCTCCGGTTCCTTTTAGGTTGTTTAAAAGATAAAGCAAAACCAACGTGGTTTCTGAAGGTTTAATTTGTCCGCGATAATCGGCATTTGAGCCAGTAATGGACAAGTTGGATTCGAATTGGAAATGGGTCGACATAAACTCGCCGTCTGGGTTTCTTGTCGCCCCATATTGTTGTGCATATTCGTTGGATAACAGCCATGTACTGCAAAAGTCAGCGGCAACACTTACAATTGTACGCGCTTTTGAAAAGTCGTAGGAAGGAATACGAGCCTCGCCGAAATTCTGCAAATGTGCCTTACGTATGGCCTCATACGAAATAGCATCGTACTGAACAAGTTCTACACTGCGATTTCCCTCTTTGGTATAAGTTTCCGTAAATAATTGGATACCCTTAAGCAATGAAGGACTTATAATGGAAGGAGAAAGAATCGCAATGCTTTTCGCATTTTTCAACCCCTGTATAATCGCTTGGTCTGCGGTGTTGACCGCCACATTAGCTTTTGAGCCTTTTTTGCGAGCGCCGTTGAGGCGCTCACTATCGTACAACCCTAATACGGAAGATATAATCTGCGGATTGGTTACTCCTTTAGTGAAGCCAAAATCTTTATTCCCTTTGATGAAAATAGGCCTTCCTTCTCGTGTTTTCACCAAAATGGAGGCATAAGAAAGTCCATCATAGTAGGTTGAAGCATACCATGTAGCAACACCAGGAGTCACATTCTCAGGCTTGTTAACATAAGGCACCGCTTTTGTGACAGGAGCTTCGCAAGAAGCCAAAGTTGCAGCGGCTACTGAAAATCCGAGAAACTTAAGAAAGTCGCGACGGCCCGTAGAAGCTTCGGCTAATTTTTCGTCCAATAAAAAGGATTCAATAGCGGATTGAGCCGGAAATTCCTGATCTCTCTGTTCAAGGAATGCAGGCGTTTCTTTCAATTCTTCGATTCCTTTCCAGTATTTTTTTGTACTTCCCATAACTGTTTTCTACAAATCTTAATTAATAGTGACACTTAGAACATTCCCAACCGCCCAATTCACTTACCGTGATTTTTTCATCTTCTTTAAGGTGTTTGTAATGCTTCATGTCTCTTTTTAAACGCTTATGAAGTTCATCGTAGTAGGCATTGCTCTTGTCATCAATCACCACTTCTTTTTTACCATGACATTCAATACACCAGCCCATGGTGAGGGTAGGTTTTGTTAACTTGATATTTCCTTCAATTTTACTTAAGTCTTCAACCTTTTGAACTTTAGCTGTTTCTTTCATGGTTTTCATATCACCATGGCATTGAATACAATCAATTTTACCAGCAACAACGTGTTGCGAGTGGTTGAAATAAACATGGTCAGGTAAAACATGCACCTTATTCCAAACGATAGGAGATGTTTTGCCCGTGTAGCCTCCTGCAGGTTTAATGTTTGGGTCCCAACCTGCAGCCGCATAAATTTTGGAAATTTGCGCTTGTTGCTCTGGTGTTTTACCGTTGATTTGCTTGTGACAATTCATGCAGACATTGACCGTTGGAAGGCCCGCAGACTTAGATTTCTCTACGGAATTGTGGCAGTATTTGCAATCGATACCGTTTTGTCCGGCATGCACGGAGTGCGGAAAA